>FMJZ01000329.1_pt1 | contig 132123 bp, 124 predicted proteins | sample 1987881 | NCBI WGS metagenome assembly FMJZ01 (sample SAMEA4378227, study PRJEB15110) | soil metagenome | biome: soil; feature: Field; material: Soil | place: India | collected 2015-03-11 | depth 0 m
GGGGGATTTGATATAGTATAATCATACAACATTCATTTCCCCCCAAGGAAGGCTTAGCCCTTCCTCTTTTTTTGTTTTATAAAACCACATTTTAAATAATAGCAAACATAAGTTTTGGGTATATCTAAAATAGTTTTAAAGCTTTATAATTCTACATTGGGGGATGATAATGGTAAGAACGAGATTTGCTCCAAGCCCAACGGGCTATCTTCATATTGGTGGTGCCAGAACTGCTCTTTTTAACTTTCTCTTTGCGAGAAATAAAAAAGGTAAGTTTATATTAAGAATTGAAGATACCGATATGGAGAGGTCAACTGAGGAATCAGTTAAAGCTATTCTTGATGGTATGAGCTGGTTAGGTTTAAGCTGGGATGAGGGGCCTTTTTTTCAGAGTGAGAGAATGGATAGATACAAATATTATGCAGAAAGGCTACTTGAGGAAAATAAGGCTTACTATTGTTATTGCCAACCAGAAGAGCTTCAAGAGAGAAGAGAGATGGCATTAAAAGAAGGTAGAAAACCAATTTATGATAGAAGATGCAGAGATAGAAAAGATATTCCCACAGGCATAAAGCCTGTTATCAGATTTAAAGCCCCCACTGAAGGTCAGACTGTAGTTTCAGATCTTATAAAAGGCACAGTCGTTTTCAATAACAGTGAGTTAGATGACCTAATAATAATTAGGTCCGATGGCTATCCTACCTATAATTTTGCTGTTGTTATTGATGATGTTGATATGGATATAACACATATTATAAGAGGAGATGATCATCTCAACAATACTCCAAGACAGATTCAGATATACAATGCTCTTGGATTTCCAATACCTAACTTTGCTCATGTACCAATGATTTTAGGTAGCGACAAAACGAGATTATCAAAGAGGCACGGTGCAACATCAGTTATGGCTTACAAGGAAATGGGTTATATTAATAAGGCAGTGGTAAATTATCTTGTAAGGTTAGGTTGGTCCTATGGTGACCAGGAGATATTTAGCCTTGAAGAGATGGTAGAGAAGTTTAATATAGAAAATATCGGAAAATCAGCTGCCGTCTTTAATCCTGACAAACTTTTATGGTTAAACGCTCATTATATAAAATCTATAGATATTGATGAGCTAACAGAACTTGCCCTTGATTTTTTTAGAGACAAGCTAGGGACATTACCAGAAAAGGATTTATTGAAAAAAATAGTTACCTCTCTTAGAGAAAGAAGCAAGACATTAGTAGAGCTTGTTGATAATAGTATGGTCTATTTTGTTGATAAATTTGATTATGACGTAGAGGCAATTAAAAAATTTTTTCCTGAAAGGAATCTGACAATAATTACTAAAATCTTTGAGCATTTTAATGAAAAAGGTATTCCTGATGAAAAAACATTTGAAAGCTTAATAAGAGAAAACGCCGAGAGATTTAACGTTAAAGTTGTTACAATTGCTCAGCAAATTAGATTGGTTCTTTGCGGAAAGACCGTAAGCCCATCTTTGTATGATATTATTTCTATAATTGGAAAAGAAAGAACAATAAATAGGTTTAATAGATTTACAGAGTTTTTAATGAAAATTAGTTGAAAAAAACTACTTTCTATGGGAGAATTATAATCTATTTTGGAGAGGTGTCCGAGTGGCTGAAGGAGCACGATTGGAAATCGTGTGTACCCCTTAAAGGGTACCGAGGGTTCAAATCCCTCCCTCTCCGTACCAAAGTTAGTAGCCGGGACCTGCGCAACAAATGGTTGCAAACCCCGCCAGGTCCGGAAGGAAGCAACGGTAGCGACCCTCTTTGTGTGCCGCAGTAATCCTGGCTACTTTAATTTAGTATCTAAAAACTTATGAATAAATATCAGGTTCTTTCAAGAAGATATAGGCCTTTAGTTTTTTCCGAAGTAATTGGACAATCAGCCATAGTAAAAATCCTAAAAAATGCTCTTATGACTGGGAAAATCCCCCACGCCTTTCTTTTTACCGGCATAAGAGGTACTGGAAAGACAACAACAGCAAGAATTTTTGCAAGGGCCCTAAACTGTAAGGAAGGGATTGTTATTGATCCTTGTAATGTTTGTGATAACTGCGTTCAGCAATTAGAAGGAAGAACCTTAGATATCCTTGAAATAGATGGAGCTTCTAATACCTCCGTTAATGACGTAAGAATGTTAAAAGAAAATACGAGATTTCTACCTTCCCAGTTGAGGTATAAGGTGTATATTATTGATGAGGTCCACATGTTATCAACGGAGGCCTTTAATGCTCTCTTAAAAACATTGGAAGAACCTCCACCTTATGTGATATTTATACTTGCTACTACAGAGCCCCAAAAGATACCAGAGACCGTTTTATCAAGATGTATTAGGCTAAACTTTAAGAGAGTCGAGCCATCTGAAATTTATCAGTATTTAGTAAAGGTTTTAAATCAAGAAGGCATAATCTTTGAAGACAGCGCCTTGCATATAGTTGCAAGACAGGCAGATGGTAGCGTGCGAGATGCCCTTAGTATACTTGAACTAATTCTTGCCTATGGTAACGAGAAGGTTACAGAGGACGAAGTAGTTACTCTTTTAGGATTATTATCAAAAGACAAGATTCTTTTGTTTATAACCTACTTGTTCGAGAAAAATCTCCAATCTCTTTTAAGCCTAATTAATAATGTTAAAAATGAAGGAGTTAATTTTTTTACCTTTACGGAGAATATACTTTTTTATCTGAGGCACTTAGCCCTTATGAGTTTTGGTATAAGCCTTAGCGATAAAGAGCTTTCGAGAGAGGAAATTTCACAGCTAACCGAGATAGCAAAAAAAGCTGATAGTAATGAGATCCCTATATACTATCAAGCATTTAAAAAACTGCTGGAGACTATAAGATATACTAATAATCCTCAGTTTGATTTTGAGTTGGAACTAATAAAGATATGTCTTCTTTCTAAGTTTTTAGAGGAAGATTTTCAAGTATCAAGTAAAAAAAAACAATATAATAAATCAAAAGACCTTTCTTACTTAGACAGAACATCCTCATCGGATAAAAAAGATAAAAGTTTTATAGATTTTTTGGCCACTAGAAAACCTCTTATTGCTCAGGCAATATCAAAATCGGAGCTTTATATTGATGAAGGACAAGTAAGAGTTATTTTTGGCAAAGAAAATTCGTTCTTTTATGAGCTTTTATCTAAACCAGAAGAAAGAGAAGAAATAAAAAAAATAATAAACGATTATTATGGCAAAAAAATGGACTTTAAGGCTGATATTTCATCAAAAGGAGATGATGAGTTAAAAAATTCTTCCCCAAAGGATGAAATGATTTCTGAACCATGGGTTAATTTAATTATGGAAAGCTTTCCTGGCTCTAAAATATTAAAGGTTAGAGAAATAAAAAAAATAGAAAATGCTATAGAGCCAGATACAAAAAATTATGAAGATGAAGATTTTGAAAATTATACAAAGGGGGATGATTATGAGTAAACAGTTAGGCAATCTGTTGAAACAAGCACAGATGTTACAAAACAAGGTTATGAAGATGCAAGAGGAGTTGGAACAGCGCGAATATGAAGGCTATGCAGGTGGTGGTATGGTAAAAGCAGTGGTTAATGGTAAACTTATGCTTCTTTCCTTAAGCATAGATAAGGAAGCAATAACACCTGATGACCCTGAAATGCTACAAGACATAATTTTAGCAGCAATTAGAACTGCTCAAGAAAAGGCTGCTGAAACAATAAAAAACGAGATGAGTAAGATTACTGGAGGAATGGGTTTAAACATACCAGGTCTTTTTTAAATGAATAATAAGTTCCTACCGCTACCTATACTAAGGTTAGTTTCAGAGCTTAAAAAACTACCAGGTATTGGTGAAAGGTCTGCCTTAAGAATTGTTTTAAACTTGCTTAGAAAGAACAAAGAAGAGTTACTTTCTCTATCTAATGCTTTTAAAGAAGCCTATGAAAAAACCGTAATTTGTAAAAGCTGTTTTAATATTACTGAAGACGAGCTTTGTGAGATTTGCAGAGATGAGAAGAGAGATAGAAAAACTATTTGTGTTGTAGAAGATGTAGGAGACTTAATAGCTATTGAGAAAAGTGGACACTATAAGGGCCTATATCATATTTTAGGTGGTTTGGTATCACCATCAAAGCAAGTTAAATTCGAGGATTTAACAATTTTTCACTTGAAAAATCGTGTTTTAAATTATAAAATGACTGAGTTAATTTTGGCTCTTAACCCAACGTTAGAAGGAGAGGCTACATCACTTTATATAAAAGATTATTTTAAAGATATTACCATTAAAATCACTCGTATAGCCTTTGGCATTCCAATGGGTAGCGATATTGAATATCTGGATGAGATTACAATGGCCGTGTCTCTTAAGGGAAGAAGAGAGATAGATTAAAATCTTTTTTTAAAGAGCAAAAATTTTTTAGGAGGTGTGATGAAAACATTAGAGATTAGATGGCATGGAAGAGGAGGGCAGGGTACAGTTACTGCTGCCAAAACACTTGGTGAATCAATGATTGCAACACCACTTTACTTTCAGGCCTTTCCTGAATATGGACCTGAAAGAATGGGTGCCCCTGTTAAAGCTTACAACATTATTAGTGATGAGAAAATACTTACTCATTGTCCCGTGGTAAACCCAAATATAATTGTAGTTGTCGATCCAAGTTTAATCTATTCCGAGAATTTTCTTGATGGATCAACTGAAGATGCCCAGGTAATATTAAACACAGTAAAAAAACCATCCGATATTAGGAACGATATCAAAATTGTTGGCAGGAAACTTTATACAGTTGATGCTAATAAGATTTCCTTAGAGTGTTTAGGAAGGGTAATACCAAATACACCAATGTTAGGTGCTCTACTTAAGGTTACTCAAGTCCTACCACTTGAAACATTCTTAAACCATGTTAAACAAACTTTTACTGATAAAAAGTTTTCAGAAAAAGTAGTATTAGGTAACATAGAAGCAATAAAACGTGCATATGAGGAGGTTATAGAAGAATGAGTGATTTAAAAGGATGGAGAGAAATACCAGAAGGAGCAGTAATTGAAAAGGCAGGTAATTCAGAGGAATATAAAACAGGTTCTTGGAGAAGTTTTAGACCGTTGTGGTATAACGACAGGTGTATTCAGTGCTATCGTTGTTGGTCCTTTTGCCCTGACAACTCTATTTTAATTAAAGAAGGTAAAGTAGCAGGGATAAATTACGACTATTGTAAAGGCTGTGGGATTTGTGCTCATGAATGTCCCAAAAAAGCAAATGCAATAGAAATGTTACCTGAAAGAACATAAGGAGGATAAAAGTGCAAAAATTTGATGCTTTTACTGGTAATTTAGCTATAGCTACAGCTATGAAGCAGATTGATCCAGATGTGTGTGCCGCCTATCCTATTACACCATCAACAGATATTATGATGATTTTCTCAGATTTTGTTGCTAATGGCGAAGTAAATACTGAAATGGTTACCGCTGAAAGTGAACATAGTGCTATGAGTGCTTGTATTGGTGCTGCACTTTCTGGGGGTAGAGTTATTACGGCTACATCTGCTGCTGGACTTGCCTATATGTGGGAATTATTAGGTGTTGCTTCTGGACTTAGATGCTCTATGGTTATGGCATGTGTCAATAGAACCTTATCGTCACCATTAAATATACACTGCGATCACTCCGATTCAATGGGTTCAAGAGACACCGGATGGATTCAGATATACTCTGAAAATGCTCAAGAAGCCTATGATAATCTCATTCAGGCAATAAGAATTACTGAACACAAAGATGTTAGATTACCGGTTATGGTTTGTGTTGATGGTTTTATAATCAGCCATTCCTTCGAAAAGATGCAGTATATGGAAGATGAAGATGTTAAAAGCTTTATAGGAGAATTTAAACCCTATAGGTCGTTACTTAATGTTGAAAATCCACAGACCTTTGGTGCCATGGTACTGCCTAACTATTTGATGGAGTTTAAAAAGCAGGTTAGAGAAGCTATGGAGAACTCAAGAAATGTTATTCTCGAAGTGGGAAAGGAGTTTGGAGATAAATTTGGAAGGCACTATGGCTTTTTTGAGGAATATATGATGGATGATGCTGATATCGTCTTTGTTGTTATGAGTTCTGCTGCAGGAACAGTTAAGCACGTTGTAAATAATTTAAGAAAAGAAGGTATTAAAGCAGGGGTAATTAAACCTCGTGTATTCAGACCCTTTCCTTATAACGAGATTAAAGAGGCATTAAAAAATGCAAAGGTAGTATGTGTTCTTGATAGAGCTGAAACATATGGTGGTGAAGGAGGTCCTCTTTTCTTAGAGATTCAGTCCGCTCTCTATGGTTATAGTAATGTTAAGATTGTAAATAGGGTTTTTGGTTTGGGACAGAGAGATTTTCTACCTTCTCATGTCGAAGCTATTTCTGATGAAATGTTAAAATTCCTATCAACAGGAAATATTAATAATTTTAGTTATGTAAATCTTAGAGACTAAGCAAAAGGAGTGAGATAATGCAAGATCTTGTCTTGAATTTTAAGGATTTAGCAAAAAGATATGAAAAGGAAGAAGAAAAGTTTGCAAGAGGTCATAGACTATGTGCAGGGTGTGGGGCTCCAATTGCCTTAAGACATATGTTTATGGCTGCCTATCCCTATGATGTAGTTATATCTAACGCAACTGGTTGTGTTGAGGTATCAACTACTCTCTATCCTTACACCTCTTGGCGTGTGCCTTACATACATACAGCCTTTGAAAATGCAGCTGCCACAATATCAGGTGCAGAGGCAATGTATAAGTCACTTAAAAAACAAGGAAAGATAAATAAGGAGATTAAGTTTGTTGCCGTTGCTGGTGATGGTGGTACCTATGATATTGGCATTCAAGCTCTTTCAGGGGCTATGGAGAGAAGGCATAATATTCTCTATCTTTGTTATAACAATGAAGCCTATATGAATACAGGTATTCAAAGAAGTTCTGCAACCCCTTTTGGAGCGTCAACAACTACAGCACCTGCAGGGAAAAAGGTGCCAGGAAAAATACAGCCAAGGAAAGATCTAACTTCAATAATGGTGGAACATAGACCTGACTATGTAGCTCAGGCTTCTATAAATAATCCAAAAGATTTTATGATTAAAGTAAGGAAAGCTCTCGAGAAAGAAGGCCCCTCTTTTATAAATGTCTTAGCCCCCTGTCCAAGAGGCTGGCAACATCCATCGGAAGAAACAGTTTTGATGGCTCAAATAGCAGTTGATACTTGTATATGGCCCCTTTATGAAGTAGATGAAGGATATAAATGGAAAGTTAATTACATACCAAAAGAGAAAAAACCAGTTAAAGATTGGCTCAGCAGACAAGGTAGGTTTAAGCACCTTTTTTCTCCCAAAAATGAAGGTTTGTTAGAAGAAATCCAGAAATATGTAGATAGGGAGTGGGAGATACTTCTAAAAAAAGCTGAAGTCTTTGCTTAATCTATTGCATATTTATTTTAGCTTTGGTAATATTTCTCTAAAAAAAAGAGGTTTAAAGAATGCCCTATTCACAGCTTGTTATGTATGAGGAGGAAGCTCAAAAAATAAGCTTTCTCCTTGATAAGCTTGTTAAAGAATCAAATGCCAAAGCTGTTTTCTTAGTAGATAAGGATGGTCAGTTAATCTCACAGGCAGGTGAGACAGAAAATTTTGATAGTACTTCTTTAGCTTCTCTCACGGCAGGCAATATCGCAGCAACTGGTGGCCTTGCTAAACTCATTGGTGAAAAAGAGTTTTCAATTATCTTTCATGAAGGTGAGAAAGATAATATTCACATATCCATTGTAGGGCAGAGAGTAATACTTGTGGTTATTTTTGATTCTCGCTCTTCTTTAGGCCTTATAAGATTAAGAGTAAAAAAGGCTTCCGATGAGCTTTCCTTAGTATTTGAAGAGCTCAGCAAGAAAGCAAAAAGTTTAGAGAGTGCAGAGTCACCTTTTGCAGAAATTACTGATGAAGATATCGATAAGTTATTCAATATTTGAGATGGAGTGAGTGCCTAGGTTATGTCATTTATCAACTATTCTGCCAGGGAGATAAACTGTAAGATTGTCTATTATGGTTGTGGCCTCTGCGGTAAAACAACCAATTTACAATTTATTTATGAAAAAACTAACCCAGAAGCAAAGGGTAAGATGATCTCACTTGCAACAGAGACAGAAAGAACCCTTTTTTTTGATTTCCTACCGTTATCATTAGGAGAGATAAAAGGTTTTAAAACGAGATTTCACCTCTATACAGTACCTGGACAGATCTTTTATGATGCCAGTAGAAAATTGATACTTAAGGGAGTTGATGGTATTGTCTTTGTTGTTGACTCTCAAGCTGAAAGAATAGATGCAAATGTCGAAAGTTTTGAAAATATGAAGGACAATCTTAGAGAACACGGCTATGATATTGAGTCAATTCCTTATGTAGTCCAGTACAATAAAAGAGATTTACCTTCCGCTGTGCCTGTAGATGAGTTAAGGAGGATGTTAAACCCCACAAATGTACCTGATTTTGAAGCGGTTGCTCCTAAAGGTATAGGTGTTTTTGAAACTCTAAAGGCAATCATAAAGCTTGTTTTAATCGAACTTAAAAAGGGTACAAAATAAACTTTTCTCCAAATACAATAAAACTGACATGAAGATAAAACTATCTGGTCACAATGACATCGCTATAGTTACCTTGGATAATGGCGCTACAAATGCCATAACAAGGGACCTAATTAATCTTTTTATGGAAAATTTAAGTGATGCTGAGAAACGTTTTAATGGAATAGTAATTAGAGGAAATGAAAAATTTTTTTCTATGGGTTTTTATCTGCCAGAGCTTTTATCACTTAGCCAAGAAGAGTTTAAAGAGTTTTATGATAGCTTTAATGAGCTGATACTTAAGATCTTTAGTATCTCTGTTCCCACTTGTAGCATCTTAGAAGGACATGCGGTGGCTGGAGGATTCATCTTAGCCCTTGCAACAGATTTTAGAATAGCCTTACCAGGAAAAAAGATAGGACTTAATGAGATAAACTTGGGTGTGCCTGTCCCTTTTTTAGCAAAGGAGCTTTTAAAAAGACTTACAAAGGAAAGGATTGCAACAAAACTACTTTATTCTGGGGATTTTATTACTACTGATGAGGGTTTTAATTTTGATCTTATTGATGCTTTAGAAAATAATGATACAATTTTAACAAAAAGTATTAATCTTATTGATAATTATAAGAATAAGCCTAAGAAAGTCTTTGATGTTATAAAAAAATCAATGGTTTCTTCAGTGATCTCTAACTTTGAAAAATTTAGAGACATAGACAGGAGACATTTTCTTGATTGTTGGTACACAGAAGAAGCTCAAAAAATTCTTAAAGAAACAGCAAAAAAATTCTAATCACCTTTCTCAAGGTCAATCTTTTTAAATCATACTCATAGTTTTTCTAAAAAATTTATTCATAAACATTGACATAAAGTTATTTTTATGTTTCTTTTAAAGTAGAAAAAAGTAAGGAGGATAAAAATGAGATTCAATAAAAAGATACTTTTACTATTTTGCCTATTCTTTTTGTTTCTAAATAGTAAGTTACTATATTCCTTAGATGTCCTATATGTACAATCGGAAGAGGCAAAAGTTTTTGATAAACCTTCCTTTGAAGGTAACATAATTATAAAACTACAAAAAGGCACAAAGATAGATGTGATTGAGAAAAAAAGTAGCTGGATAAAAACGGTTGTTCAAGGAAAAGAGGTTTATATCTCATCCTTTGTCTTAGCTAAAAATCCACCTTCTGAGAAGATTACCCAGAAAAAGATGGAAATTGTAGAAACTTCAAGGAAAAGGACTTCAGAATATACAACTGCTGTTGCTGGTGTTAGAGGATTAACAGAAGAAGACAGAAAAAGATTAAGTATAGAAGGTAAGGTTAATTATGAAGCACTTGAAAAGATTGAAAATGTAAAAGTTACTAAGGAAGATATTAAAAAGTTTTTTGAGGAAGGTGGAAGATGAGATTATCTTTTTTTATTGCTATAGCTTTGTTTTGTCTCTTTGTTCATATTTCTGAAGCAACTCAGAATTTTAGACAGAGAAGCTCCTTTGTCGAAGATAGTTATACTCGTTATGATATAGAAGAGGAGATCAGGTTTGGGAGAGAGATATCTGCAAGGATTTTAGGTAGGATACAGCTTTATAACAATAATGAACTTACTACCTACATTAATACTTTAGGTAAAGCCCTTGCAGAAAACTGCTCCCGTTCTGATCTTGAATTTTATTTTGGTATACTTGATACGGAAGAGATAAATGCCTATTCAGCGCCAGGGGGATATGTTTTTATAACGAAAGGTGCTTTAAAATATGTTCAAGATGAGGCAGAGTTAGCAGGAATTATAGCCCATGAGATAGCTCATATTACAGAAAGACATATAGTTAAGGAGCTTAATATTAAAGGTATAGAAGACGACCCTGTAGCAGGATTTGCAAGATTTATTGGTGGTGGTACTGATGTAGCAAAGGTAGCCTTTGCCCAAGCAGTAGATAAGGCCTTAGATATATTATTTAAAAATGGTTATAAAAGAGAAAACGAAGAGGAGTCAGATAAAATTGCTGTATTTATAACTGCTGCAACAAACTATGACCCTTATGGTTTAGTAAGATATCTTTTTAGAATATCCGAACTTGATGAAAAAAAGGCAAATGTTGGCAAAACACATCCTCTCTTTGATAAAAGAATTTTTGACTTAGAGGATTTTATTAAAAGAGAGATAGGTCATAGCAAGTTTTTTTCTGGAAAGGAACGTTTTGATAGGATGATGCAAAAATCAAAAATTAAATAATTTTGGAGGATTAATGAAAAAAATTGGCTTTGTTGTTTTGTTATTTCTTGTAGCAACTGTATCTTATGCAGATGATTTTCATTATGAGAATGTAATAATAGGTGACAGGGCATCGGGTATGGGAGGTGCCTACATTGCTATCTCCGATGATGCATCTGGTATGTATTATAATCCTTCTGGGGTGGCCTACTCTGTTGGTAGAAATTTGTCTGCCAGCGTAAATGCCTATCACAATTTAGAGAAAAAATTTGAGGGAGTAATAGGAAGCTATGGATGGAAGAGAAGATCCTCAAGCTTAATTCCTAATTTTTTTGGTATTATCCAGCCTATAGGTACCATTAAGGTGGGGTTATCCTATGCTGTTCCTGACTCTATAAAGGAAGATCAAGATCAGGTGTTTTTTAGGGTAAATCCCAATGTAGATAGGTATGTAATAAATTTAAATAATGACGATAATACCTATAATGTTGGTGTTACTGTTGCTAAAGATTTAACTAAGAATTTTGCCATGGGTCTTACAATGTACTTACACAGAAGAGAGACACAGTTAGTCTTTAATCAGTTTGTAGAAAGGACTTCCCCAGCAGCCTATGAGTGGACCAATAATTATTTGGAGACCAGTGAAACGGGAATAAAACCAGTTTTAGGTTTTATGTTTTCACCCATTGATAAGCTGTCTTTAGGTCTAAAGTTATCAAAAGTTTTTATCTTTGATTCAAACTCTGTCTATCAAGAGACCTTATCAAGAAATGGTTATAACTCACCACCAACCAATCTGGCTAATGTAACACCATCGGCAACATTTTTAACTACTGATAAAAAAAGAAAGTATCCCTATAATATCGGCTTTGGTGTTGCCTACTTTCCTTCAAACAGTCTTATAATTTCTGGTGATATTAACTATTATAGTAAGGTTGATGATGATGTCTTTGGAGACAAAAAAGCGGTTTTAAATATTGCTTTAGGCACGGAATATTATTTCTCAAAATCTTGGGCTATGAGAGCGGGGATTTTTACTAATGGCTCTAACTCTCCAGACCTACCTGTTATCACGAGGACAGCCTTTTCTCCCATACCTGAAGATACAGATATCTATGGTGGGAGCTTAAGTATTAGTAGATTTACTAGAAATACCTCTGTAACTTTAGGAGGAAGCTTCTCCTATGGGACTGGTAAATCTCAAGTAGTTAGCGGTAGCAATGCTACTCAAGATGAGACAATAAGAAGTTGGACTATATTTATCTCCTCTTCTTACTCATACTAATTATGTTTAAGATAGCATAGCAATTAGATTCAGCTATTACTTGCCAGCTTATTTTTAACAAGCTCTGTAGTTTTGCGAAAGTCTATCTTGCCACTACCCATTTTTGGAAGTTCTTCTATGATTACGAAGCTTTTGGGAAGGGCAATATTGGGCAGTTCTTGAGACATCTTTTTTAAGACCTCCCTTTCATCAATTGGCTTTGTAATGGCAACTATAATCTTTGCACCTTTTTGGGCATCTGGCACCTCAACTACACAACATTCCACATCTTTTGGTAAATGTTTCTCAAGTACATTTTCAACTCTTACAAGAGAGACCATCTCTCCACCTATCTTTACAAATCTCATAAGCCTTCCACAGTGCCACAAATATCCCTCATCATCTAAATATCCCATATCGCCTGTATCATACCATCCACCTCTAATTCTCAATGATGTCTGTTCCATATCGTCCAAATATCCCTTCATTACGAGATCACCTTTAACTAATATTTTTCCAATCTCGTTGGGTTTGCAATCTTCGCCAGTTTCGTAATTCTCGATCCTTACATGAACATCTGGAATAACCTTTCCGATACTACCAGGTTTATTATGGGTGGGTGTATTAACAGAAATAACAGGCGAGGTCTCTGTTGTGCCATAGCCTTCGTAAATTGTGATATTGTGCTTTTTAAAATAACCTTCTCTTAAGGTATCAGGACATTTATCGGCACCACTAATAACAAACCTTAATGAATCGAAGTCTCCTGGATTAGATACCCTAAGATATCCGGAAAGAAAGGATGGCGTACCTACTAAAACGGTGGGTTTCTCTTCCTTTATTATATTGGTTATCATCTTATAATCTATTGGGTTTGCATAGGTTACTATGGTCATCCCAAAGTGCAGAGGTGTCCAAAGATTAACTGTTAGCCCAAATACATGAAAAAATGGGAGGTTGGCAAGCATTACGTCGTTTTCTGAAAGAGGGAATGTTTTTATGAAACTTATTATATTTGAAGAAATATTTTTGTGGGTTAACTGAACAGCCTTTGGCTCTTTCTCGCTTCCACTGGTAAATAGAATTACCGCTGTATCTTCAAGATCTCCTTTATGCACCTTATTCATAAGAAGCATTTCTGGCATTTTTGATAAAAGAGCAGATAATAATCTTTCTTTTGCTGATATGTTATTTACTATATCTTCTAAAAAGATCATCCCCTCTACCAAAGGGCAGTTAATCTTTTCCAAAAGAGCCTTTGAAGTAATTACAGTCTTAAAGTTACATTTTTTCTGGGCAAATCTGACATTGTTCTCTGCGCCTGTGGAATAATTTATCATAACAGGTGTTTTACCGCTCATTAGGGTAGATAAAATAGCCAATAGGCATCCACCTGATGTAGGTAACATAATGCCTATAAACCCGTCATTTAATTTTTTGAATTTATTACTTAATATTAGGGTAGCTATTAATGCTCTGCCATATGTAATATCTTTTCCTGTTGATTTATCTTTTATAGCAAGCTTATTGGAGTATTTTTTTGCAATCTTAATAAATTTCTGATGTAGAAGATACATTATCTACTCCTCTCACAAATTTTTTTATTTTTTCTACTTATGGCCTTTACCTTTTTTCTCCTTCCCCTTCTGGTTATCCTTATCTTTGTCAGAAATTTTGCCTTTTTTCAATTCTTTAAACTCCTTTGAGCCTGGTTTTATACCTAAGTCTTTGGCAATCTTTCCCCATCCTTGATTTTTATTTTTTTTATAAACTGTTATGACTTCCTCGGTAGGTTTTTTTGTTATCTCGGCTATCCTAAAGATCATGTAGGCATCGGCAGGTTTCTCTGAGATAGATATTACAGACTCAACTTTTGTTTTATCAACACCAAAGGAGAGAGAAAGGTTTGCTTTGAAATCTCCCATGTCTTGTTGTGCTTTAATGTTAATCTCAGAAACAAAATCATCTAACTCGTCTTTCGCAAAAACTAACGTAGGTATTAACAATAATAGCAATAAAAAAATCTTTCTTATTAACATAAAGAACACCTCCAAAAATGTTTATTTTTCGACTTTATAATATAACTTTAACATTATTTTTGCAATTAATTTAGTCATATTAAAAATATTGACATCATAACCTTGTAGATATTGTCTTTAATCTTTATATGTGTTAAATTTTTTCTATGAAAATATTTGCTGTTGGCGATATTCATGGGCTCTACGGGAAATTAAAAGATTTAATAGAGATGCTACCATTAGAAAATAAGGATTTACTTATTTTTTTAGGAGATTATATAGATAGGGGTTTTGAGAATAAAAAAGTTATTGATTTTCTGATTGACTTAAAGAAAAAGAGAGAGGAGGGAACTACAATTTTTTTAAAGGGCAACCACGAGAAGATGTTTCTTGACTATATTGATGGAAAAAATATAGAGCTTTTCTTTTATAATGGGGGGAGAGAGACTGTTAAAAGCTACTCTGAAAGAGGAGATTTTTTTGTGCCTGAGGAACATCTAAATTTTTTTAAAAACCTATTACCATATTATGAGACCGAGAGTTATATATTTGTCCATGCAGGATTAAAGCCTGGCATCTCTATTGAAAATCAATCAGAAGATGATATGTGTTGGATTAGAGGTGATTTTATTTTCAGTGAATATAACTTTGGTAAAAAGGTTATATTTGGTCATACACCATCAAAGACTTTTATGCCCTACTTCGACAAATATAAAGTAGGGATTGATACAGGTGCTATATATGGTGGCTTTTTGTCGGCTATAATGCTTCCAGAGGAAAAAATTTTTTCTGTCTAAAGGGAGGATTTATTTTATGAAGAAATCAAAAGTATATTTTGCAAACTTAAGAACTAAGATCGGAAGAAATCTGCTAGATAAACTAAAAATCTTACTTGACAACCTCTCTATTAACAGTATCTTTAAAGAGCAAGATCTTGTTGCCATAAAGATACATTTTGGTGAGAAGGGTAATCTTTCCTATATTAGACCAAACTTTGTTAGGGTCGTTGTAGATGAGCTTAGAAGGCTTAATACAAAACCTTTTGTTACTGATTGCAATACTCTTTATAGAGGAACAAGGGCTGACTCTGTAAGTCACATAGAGACGGCAATAACAAATGGTTTTGATTTTGCAGTTGTTAATGCACCTATAATAATTGCTGATGGCCTAACAGGTGGCAATACAAAAAAAGTAGAGGTAAATCTTGAATATTTCAAGACTGTTTCTATTGGTGCTGACATAGCAAGGGCGGAGGGTTTAGTAGTTATGTCTCACTTTAAATGTCATGAACTAACTGGTTTTGGCGGTGCTTTAAAGAACTTAGGTATGGGTTGTGCAAGCAGAGAAGGTAAGCTTGCCCAACATTCAAATATCTCTCCTTCCGTTAAGAAAAAAAATTGTGTGGGCTGTGAATTGTGTGTAAAAAATTGTGCCCATAACGCTATAACTATGGTAGATAGGAAGGCCTATATTGATCAAAATTTCTGCGTTGGTTGTGCCGAGTGTATACTTGTTTGTCCTAAAGGTGCAATTATTATTAATTGGAATGAACAAGTGCCTATCTTACAAAAAAAGATGATTGAGTATGCCTATGGGGCTCAGAAGGACAAAAAGGCTATTTATATAAATTTTCTAACACAGATTAGCCCTGCCTGTGATTGTTATGGTCATAATGATTATCCCATAACAAGAGATATTGGCATCTTGGCATCTCTTGACCCTGTGGCAATAGATAAGGCAAGTGTCGATCTGGTTAACAAAGAGATGGGCAATCCTAACTCAGCTTTAAAGTCAGGTCATAATATAGATGAGGATAAGTTTAGAGGTGTCTATCCTGAAATAGACTGGAATATTCAGCTTGACTATGCAGAAAAAATAGGGCTTGGCAATAGATATTATGAGCTTATTAATATAGATTAATTATTTTTAAACATTTTTTTATAAATAGCTATGCTCTAAAACTAATTTTTTACTTCCTTGCATATACAAAGCTTGTTATAGTGTTTATAATATTCTTTTTAGTAGCTCTATGGATATGATAAAGATAAATAAATCAAAACTAATAGATTTTTTAGGTTGGGGCTTAGCTATTTTGTTGTTGTCATATTATTTGGGCAATATTATTAAATTAACAACAGTAAAAGAAACTCTTTCAAAGGAACAAAAAAAAGAAGTCGCCAAGAGTAATACCTCAAAAACTATTCAGGATTATGCCCTTGTGGTTGATAAAAATATCTTTTCCATTAAAGGGGTAAGTTTCTCTATTATTGAAAGGAAAATGGAACAAACTGCCACAATAGATACCTCTGGTTTTAAGCTAAAAGGGGTAATAACATTATTTCCTGGCTATGCCTTTATTGAAAATAAAGAGGGCAAGCAGATGCTTTTTAAGATGGATGATGATGTCTTTGGCGCAGGAAAGCTTAAGGTTGTAACTAAAGACCATGTTTATGTATCTCAAGGGAACAGTGGTTTCAAAATCTTTTTAGAAGGAGTAGCCTTAGAAGATAAAAAAAATCAACCTATACAGCAGCCTTCTTTTGGAGGGTCACCAATAAAAACAGCAGCAGGACAGGGGATGAACTTTAGTAGAGAGCAGATAAGAAAGTTTCTTGAGGAACCGAGAGAGATACTTACCGATGCAAGACTATTACCAAACCTTGTAGATGGAAAACAACAGGGATTTGTTGTGAGAGAGGTCAGACCTAATGGTTTTTATGAAAGTATAGGTTTGAGAAACGGAGATATAATTTTAAGGGCAAACGGTATTGAGCTTACATCTCCTAACGATGGTATAAAAATATTTAATCTCCTTAAAGAGCTTGATAAGGTGGAGCTTGACATCTTAAGAGAGGGTAACAGAAAAAGTTTAGTCTACTATATTGATTAGCGAATCTCAGATTATGGTCTATGACCAAAATTTAGGAATTTGGAGGATCGGTGAAAAAATTATTTTTTATAATTTTCATATTAATTATCTTAAATAGCCTTCTATTGGCAGATCAGAAAAAAAAGCTCATAACTGTTAATCTACAGGATGTTGAGATTACAAATGTTGTCAAATTTATTAGCGATGTGACAGGAAAAAACTTTATATACGATGAAAACGTTAGGGGAAAGGTAACAATTATTGCCCCCTCTAAAATTTCTGCCGATGAGGCATATAGTCTCTTTACAGCAGTTTTAAACTTAAAAGGCTATACCGTTGTTCCCTCCGCAGGTAATCTTCTTAAGATTGTTCCTTCAAGAGATGCTAGGTCTCTCTCCCCTGATTCTGATAAGATAAACGAGAGCTATGTCACAAAATTAATACCAGTTGTATATGCTAATCCAGAGGTTATTGTCAAGTTTTTACAGCCCCTTATCTCAAAAGATGGCCATATCTCCATTTTTGGGGCTGGTGAGTATTTACTTATAGTTGAGAGTGCTACAAATATTAAGAGACTTGAGCATATATTAAGTTTTATTGATAAACCAGCTTTAAAGGAGACACCAGAGATTATATATTTAAAAAACGCCTTTTCAGATGATGTTGCAAAATTTTTGAATGACACAGTATTGAAGAAAAGTAAACCTGATTTAAAAGAAGATGTTCAGGTTTTCTCAGATAGTAGGCTTAATGCTTTAGTTGTTATTGGCTCTTCATACGGAAAAAATTATGTGAAAAATGTCTTAGAACTTATTGATGTTCCTGCTAAGGAGACAAAAGGTAATATCTACGTTTACTTCCTTGAAAATGCCGATGCCACAGAACTCTCAAAGGTTATGGAATCGACGGTTAAGAGTTTGGAGGAGATTAAAGCTGGAAAACAGCCTCAAGAAAAATCAAAGATTAGTATAACCCCTGATAAATCTACAAACTCTCTAATAATTAGCTGTCCACCTAATATATATCCTCAGATTGAGAGTATTATAAAGAATTTAGATAAGAGAAGAAAGCAGGTCTTTGTAGAAGCAATGATTGTAGAGGCTTCTATTGATAAATTGAAAGAGTTAGGCTCAAAGTGGAGGACTGTAGTTAGACGTAATAATGAGCCTGTAGCAATAACTGGTTTTGGCACTGTTGACAGTAGTACCATGCTATCGGTAATAAACGGTTTGTCTGGATTTTCTATAGGCGGTATCGGTAATTTTTTTGATATACCTAACCCAGCAGGTACTGGAAAACTTACAATTCCTGGTTTTTCAGCGCTTTTTAGTCTTAATGAGTTTAAAGATGCTATTAACGTATTATCAACACCTCAGATACTTACTTCTGACAATAAAGAAGCAGAAATTGTAGTAGGTGAGAACGTGCCTTTTATATCGAAAAGAGAACAGACTACAGGTACTTCGAGTTTGCAGTCTTATTTTAATGTTATAGAGAGGAAAGATGTGGGTATAAATCTTAAGATAACTCCCCAAATAACAGAAGGGGAGTATGTTAAATTAGATATTTATCAGGAGATCTCTTCTCTAAAGCAGGTAACTAAGGACGAGCTATTGACATTAGGACCCTCAACGACAAAGAGGTCAACAAAAACTTCCGTCGTTGTTAAAGATAAACAAACGGTAGTCATTAGCGGATTAATGCAAGAAAAGACAGAGGAGATAATAACCAAGGTTCCTTTTTTAGGAGATATCCCTCTAATAGGATTTCTTTTTAGATATAAATCCTATGAGACAAAAAAAACTAATCTTCTTGTCTTTTTAACACCTCACATAATTAGAGACTCATCAGAACTTGCAATGTTAACGGAAAGAAAAATTACTGATTATTCAAATAAAATGGGAGAGGAGACCTTCAATGAGGCTATAGTAAAGCTTAAAGAGGGGGTCTCTTTTGAGGTTTTCGAAACTTCTCTTAAAGAAAACAAGATGTCTGTAAAAAAGGTTCTTATGGAAAGAATGTACCTCATAGAGATACCACCAGACAGAGGTTTTCAGGAGATTAAAGATATTTTTATGAAAAAGGGGATTATTGAGTATATTGAGCCAAATCTAAAAATTAGAAAGGCAGAATGAAGGATGTTTTCTTATTGCTTTAAGAATTAGGAGATATATGGAAGATAAAAAGCTGGAAATTTCTGATATAGACTTAAACTTACTAAGAGAGATACCCTATAAGTATCAAAAAAATAATAAAATGCTTATCTACAAGAGAGATGAAGATAAGGTTTGGGCACTTATAGCTGATGATAATGGCATTTTTGCTTTAAGAGATTTTTCTAAAAGGCTGAATCTAACTTTTGAGTATACAAGAAAAGATGAGTCCGAGATTTTGACATTATTAAACGAGGCATATAGTCTTGTCTCTTCGGCAAAGACTATAATGGGAGAGATTGAGGAAGAGGGATTTTCTGGTCTAAAGCAGTATGGAGAGCTACCCAAAGACCTTCTCGAACTTAAAGATGATGCACCTATAATAAAGCTTCTTAATGCATTATTTCTTGAAGCTGTTAAAGAAAGGGCATCGGACATTCATATAGAACCTTATGAGAAAGAGTTAGAGGTACGTTTTAGAGTTGATGGTATCTTAAGGAAGGTTTTACAGCCACCAAAGATAATTCACGAGTCTTTAATTTCGAGGATCAAGGTAATAGCTAACTTAGATATTGCAGAAAAAAGGTTACCTCAAGATGGTAGGATAAGGCTTATTGTTGGAGGAAAAGATATTGATATTAGAGTATCAATAATACCCACTTTTTTTGGTGAAAGAGCTGTCTTAAGAATTCTTGACAGGATGAAAGGGGTAATGAGTCTAAACGAGTTAGGTTTAGAAAGAGATAAACTATATGATTTTGAGAAGCTCATCACTCGTTCTAACGGTATTGTTCTTGTTACAGGTCCTACTGGTTCAGGTAAAACTACTACTCTCTATGCAAGCCTTCTAAAAATTTATTCCGAAGAGAAAAATATCATTACCATAGAAGATCCTGTTGAGTATCAGATTAAAGGGATCGCCCAGATTCAGGTGAATCCAAAGATTAATCTAACTTTTGCAGCAGGGCTGAGATCTATACTAAGACAGGACCCAGACATAGTAATGATTGGAGAGATAAGGGATAGAGAAACAGCAGAGATAGCCGTTCAGGCATCCCTAACAGGACATCTTGTTTTATCAACCTTACATACTAATGATTCGGCTAGCGCTGTAACAAGGTTGGTAGATATGGAGATAGAGCCCTTTTTAGTGGCCTCTTCTCTTACGGGAGTGTTAGCCCAGAGGCTTTTAAGAAAGCTCTGCCCCTATTGTATAAAGACAGTACCATTAACTGATGAATTTAAAAGGATTATCCCAGAACTTGCTAATCTTGAGGTAGTCTACAAGGGAGAGGGTTGTAAAGAATGTAACGGTAAAGGTTATTTAGGTAGAACAGGAATTTATGAGCTTTTAGTTATAGATGAAGAGATTAAGGAACAAATAATGTTAAAAAGCGATGCAAGAACTATTAAAAATATTGCCATAAGAAAGGGTATGACAACCCTTTTTAGTGATGGTCTTCAGAAGGTAAGAGATGGCATTACTACTGTTGAGGAAGTTTTAAGGGTTACGAATATCGGTGAAATATAACTTTCTTAGAAACTGGGAAAACTTAATAACTATTTATGCCTAACTTTAAATATATTGCCTACAGTAATGATGGTAAGGAAGTCAAGGGAGAGATCTTCTCTCCTTCTCAAGAGGAGGCTATCTCCACTTTAAAAGAAAGAGGAATATTCCTAAAGGAGATCTACTTATCTACAAGAAAGGGATTTAAATTAGAGAAAGGCATAGGAATTTCAGATATATTTTTTAATCTGTCATCTATGATCTCAGCAGGTGTTTTAGTTCCTGAGGCTGTAAAGTCTTTATCCCTTGAGTCAGATGGAAAGATTAAGCTAATACTTGAAGACATTTATAATAATCTAATTAAAGGTATGAGCCTTTCTTCCGCAATGGAGCAAAGACAAGACTTCTTTCCCCCCTATCTCTGTTCAATGGTAAGGGCTGGAGAGGAGTCAGGAACGCTTGATAAAGTTCTTTCAGACTTATCATCCTTTCTTGAGAAGGAGAAAGAAGTCAAAGATAAAGTAAAATCAGCATTAATTTACCCACTCTTTATGATTGGTGTAGCAATTATTTTATTAGTTTTTATTTTTACCTTTGTATTTCCTAAGATATCTTCAATCTTTATAGAACAAAAGATACCACTACCTTTAATCACAAAGGTCTTTATATCTATAAGTCATATTCTTCATAACTTTTGGCACCTTATATCTATTTCCTTGCTTATCATATTTTTTGTTATTAGGGCCTATCTTAAAAAGAAGATCATTGTTTTTCACAAATTTTTATATTTTTCATCTATAAAGGCTATTAAGGATCTCTATATATCAAGGTTTAGTAGAATTTTGGGGCTACTTTTAAAGGGAGGTGTGCCTATTATATCTGCCCTAAACTTTAGTAAAGATGTGACAGGCAATTTTTATATAAGCGAAAGGATTGAAAAGATAAAGGAAGAGATTAAAGAAGGGATGAGATTATCGGACGTAATAGATTTTTTACCTCCCACTTACTTACAGATAATACAAACAGGTGAAAAGACAGGTTCTCTTTCTGATGCATTCCTTAAGTTAGCCCATATGGCTGATAGTGATTTTAAAAAGTCAGTAGATAATTTTTTAAAATTTTTAGAGCCCTCCATAATACTTTTTATGGGGGTGATAGTAGGACTTATGGTGATCTCAATTTTATTGCCTATTTTTGAGATGAATCAGATTATCAGATAAATCAGGAGGGTTTATGGTTGATAAAAGAGGTTTTACATTAATTGAGATACTTGTAGTTGTTTTTATACTTGCTTTGCTTGCTGCCCTTGTAGGGCCAAGGGTAATTGGTAGAACGGATGATGCAAAAATAGCAGAAGCAAAGATTCAGATTAAAAATTTAGAAACTGCTTTAAAGTTGTATAAATTAGACAACGGTTTTTATCCAACTACGGAACAAGGACTCGATGCCTTAGTTAAAAAACCTTCTTCTGCTCCTATCCCTGAAAAATACAAAGAAGGAGGTTATTTAGAAAAGAAAAGTGTTCCTAAAGATCCCTGGGGAAACCCTTATATATATGTTTCTCCTGGTTCTCATGGAGATTTTGACCTCTCTTCTTACGGTGCCGATGGCAAGGTTGGTGGTGAAGGTAAAGATGCTGATATAAACAACTGGGAGATTGACTAGTTAGTAGGGTGAGTACAATAAGATATAGAGCCTTTACACTAATTGAGCTTCTTGTAGTAATCTTTATTCTAACAGTGGTTTCATTCTTTACAATCCCTTCCTTATTTAAGGATAACTTGCAAAGAGAAGAAATAGCCCTAATGTCTTATTTAAGGGCTCTTAGAGAAGAGGCTATCTCGTCGAAAAAAGAGGTTTATCTAACTATTAACTTTAAAGATAGATTTTTTTCTTTTAAATCAGCCAAAAGTGAGAAAAAAGTTACAATGAAAGATGAGGAAAGTTGGGAAGTTTTTATACCAACAAGAGGCAATATTAAAGATGGGCAGGTAACAATAGTTTTCCCACCATTTCCTTCAGAGGACTTTCTCCTTTTTTATCTAACAAGGGCAGGAAAAACCTTTACAATTTTCCTAAATAATATCACAGGAGAAGTGGAGCTTTTTAATGAAAGAAAAGATTTCTATGATTAAAAAAACTGGTTTCACATTGATTGAGGTTATGATCGCCCTTTTTATCGTTACTACCACTCTTGTGGCAGTATTAACAAGTTTTTCTTATCATTTGGGTGTTTTTAATGATAAAAAAGATAGTCTTAAACTTGTCTTAATTGCTAAAGAAAATCTCTATCTATATGAAAACAATAAATTGACCGAAAAGACAGGTCAGAAAGAAAACGTGTCCTTTTCTATATCTGAAGAAGATTTTATTTTTGGATTAAAAAAGGTACTATCAAGGGCATCTAACGGGAAAAACGAGGTAACCTTATTCAGTTATGTTAAAAAATAAAAGAGCCTTTACCTTAATTGAGGTTTTAATTGCTGTAACAATTGCAATTATAGTGATAGGTTCATCTTATACGGTCTTTTTTGCCGTAAGAAAGGGTGCCCTTTATGTTTATGATTCGATGAAGAGCAAAGAGAGAGTCTATAATCTTTTTATAATGCTGAGAAAAGAAATAGAAAGTATTTATTATGATAAGAAGCTTGCCTATTCAGGAGTTAAGATAGAAGAGAATGATTATTATGGTAAACCAGCAAGCAAGATTACTTTTACATCTTTCTTTAAGGATGGGATAAAGGTGATAAGTTACTTTGTCGAAGAAAAAAACGGCAAGATTGATTTATATAAAAGGGTTTATGACCCACTAAAAGAAGAAAGACCTGTAAAGGTGCTAATACTAAGAGATATCATTGGTTTTAGAGTCTTGTATCTTGAAAATGGAGAAGAAAAAAATGTCTTCGATAGCCAAAGTACTCGAAAAACTCCAGAACATATAAAAATTAGTATATTTTTTAAAAGGGCCGAGGGAGAGACAGAAGAGTTGTCTCAAATCTGTAAGATAATGGTAAGGTAATGAATAAAAAAGGGAATGTTTTAATTATAGTTTTGCTCGTATTCACCATTACTATTAGTATTACCTTTGATTTTATACGGAGAGTTTATCTTTTTGTTAATGTAACGGAGAACTATAAAAATGCTGAATCATTATCTGTTATTTTAAAGTCAGGCTATACCTACGCAACGGAACAAATAAAGGAGTATCTAAAAAGTCTTGACTATACGGACAAAAGTAGTCAAACCATTCAAGATAGGGCAGAAGATATTCTCATATCAGCAATAATCTTAGATAGTAATAGCAGATTTAATGTGAATACCCTTGTCTTTCAGAATGGCAATATAAACAATAGAAACTATCAGATCTTTAGAAGGCTTCTAAAAATATTAAATTTAGATGAGGCCTATGCCGATAAACTTGTTGATTATATTGATTTTGATAAAGTTAGAAGGACATCCGATGGGGAGATAAATAGTAAAAATTATTTTCTTTTTTCTCTCTCTGAATTAGGGTATATTTTTAATACCGAAGACCTTGAAAAGATTAAGCCCTATCTCACTTTTATAGGAAATGGTATGATTAATGTAAACACTGCAGAAAAGGAACTTATTATGGCTCTTCACAATGATATTTCTGAAGAGCTTGCTAATAAAATAATAGAAAAAAGGCAAGAGTCTCCTTTTAAATCAAAAGGTGATTTTGTTAATTTACCAGGTATGAACGTAATTGGTATTAATATTTCTGATATAATAACGGTAAAAAGTACAAGCTTTTTAATTAATCTAACAGCAAGCAAAGATGATTTGCAGGAGTATGTAGAGGCTGCTTTTGACCTCTCTGATGGACAAGTAAATACAAGATATTGGAAAGAGTATTGAATAGAAATATGAAAGCTTAAATGAGGTAAATTAATGGCAATAGATATTTATAAGTTAGAAAATGGTTTTAAAATCTTTGATGATGTTACAAAAGAAGAATATTTCTTTGATGGTGACTTTATTGATCTCTTATCAAAGATTGATAAAAAGAAGGGCCTTAATATATATCTACCAGCACAGGATTTCTTTATTAGAAAGGCCAACCTCCCCAAATTAGAGAGAGAAAAAACAAAAGATATACTAACCTATGAGATGGAGGATAAGTTTATAGAACCATCAAAAAACCTACAGATGGATTTTATCTCCTTGGAAGAGACAGAAAAGGATATATCTGCCTTAGTCTTTGCCATTGAGAGAGACAATATTGAGAGATATATTAAGTCTTTTGGGAAGGAGCTCTCTTTTTTAAAGTCTATAAATGTATATTTCGATGAGAGCTTGTCTAATTTCTTATCTCAAGAAAGTTTTGACAACAGTAATATGAATTTTATACCAAAGGAGTACTTAGGGCTTGGCGAGAGATATGGAAAGATTGAGCTTTTAAAGAGAGGTTTTTTCTATTTAAATTTAATCTTTTTTATCTTTCTATTAGGTGAAGGTGTGAAGTTTTTTATACTAAACAACAAGGAGATAGGGCTAAAAAGGGAGCTTCTAAGCGCATCAAAGATGTTATCGCAGGGACAAAAGGTAGAAGGCGACCCTATGTCTTATATACAGGCCAAAATGATTGATTTAAAAAATAATTATAAAATTCTAAAGGGTATTGATGTTCTTGAGACTTTGAAAAATATATCAAAAAATATTCAAGGAGAGATAAAGATAAAAGAGATTAAAGGAGAAGGAACAATAATTACTCTTAAAGGGGACTGTAAAGATATGGCATCTCTTCAGCAATTTAAAACAAATCTTCTTAAAGATTTTAAAGATACGAAGATATTAGAGACAAAGAATCTGCCTGATAGCACTATAAATTTTACTATGGAGTTAGAGTTAAATGATATATAAAGAAAAAAGATATTATATTTTTGTAGTACTTTCTTTGATTATCTTATCTTCAGCCATTTTTTTTAAGTTTAAAAACCTTGAGAAGGAGAGACAGATAAATAGGGCTCATAAAATCCTTCAAGAGCTGATAAACAATAAAGACGCCATAAATGCTATGGCAGATTATCTTAACCTTAGCAAGAAAAGAATTGAAGAGGGTAGGAACAAAAATATAAATAACGAGATTGAAAAGATAGCAGAAGATCTTTCTGCAAGAAAAAATGTAAAAAAGATTAACTTTATAACAAAGAAAAAGGAAGGTCTTTACAATAGGGAAGATTATGAGATAAAGATTGAAAGTATAGACATAAACACCCTAACTAATTTTATCTATAAACTTAAAACTGTTGGTTTATATATAAAGATTTCAAGTTTCAACATCTCTATCTCCTTTGAGAATCCCTCTCTACTTAATGCAAGTCTTTTGATATCCTATATTAATTAGCTATGAAAGTTGTCTATACCCTTTTAGGTCTGATAGCATTAATATTCTTAACCCTTCACTTTTGGTTAAGTTCTGATTATGTCTTGCAAAAGATAAACGAAAGTCAGAATATACTTAATATTAAATCTGATGAAAGCAAAGGGAGATTTCTAACAGGTTATTATTATAAAAATTTACAGATTCAGAAAGATGGCAAAAACCTTTTAACTCTTGATAACACAAAAATATCCATATCTGTAATAAAAATTTTTGTAGGAATTTTAAGTATTAACATCCAGTCAGAAAAGCTTAAAGGAATTTTAAACATCTCCTATGATAAGAAGATTAGGAGTGATATAGAGTTTAATGATATCTTGTTTGATACAGAGTTTATAAACACTCCTCCCTCTATTGCCTTTTCAGGGTTTATGAATGGGAGAATAAAAAGTGAGAAAGACAATATATCTGTAGAGTTCAACCTAAATAATCTAAACTGGAGATCCTTTGAGATAGAAGGAAATAGACTACCCTATGATATCTTTACAAAGGCAAGAGGTGGTATTGAAATTTTAGGAACAAAAGTTAACATAAAGTCCTTTGGTTTTGAGGGGGAGAGGGGATATGCAAGACTTGTTGGAGAGATAGTAGGAGGCAAAAGTAATATTTTTGTTGAAATTTTCCCTAAAGATTTTAGCGATCCCTATATGTTACCTTTTTATGAATATAGAAAGTCTCCTGGTTACTATAAGATACCAATCATATTAGACAAATAGGAATACCAAATTAGCGCTTTTTGTTATTAGTTGGCCGCAGCTAATCTAAATTTTTGTAGAAAAAAGATAACCATTTTGGTAATATAATAATGTTTTTTATCATCAAATAAATAAGAAATGGAGAGAAAATGAAAAAGGTTATTTTTTTTATTTTAGCTATCTTTCTCTTAGCCTGTGGAACTGAAAAATATGGTATCGGGGTAGATAAGAGTGTCCAGAAGGTATCAGTTAAAGATGTTATTTTAAACCCGAGCTATCAGGGCAAGACTGTCAATTTAGAAGGTAAGATAACAAGCCAGTGTGCTTCAAATGGCTGCTGGTTTTTTCTTAAAGATGAAACAGGTCAGATATTTATAGATCTGTCGACTAACGGATTTGCCATACCTCCCAAACAAGGCAAGAAGGCGAAAGTAACTGGCACTGTATCTACTGGTCAGGGCGGTGTTTTTGTAATAGCTATAGGTGTTGAGATTAGTTGATGGATCTTCTCGTCCTCTCTTATAAAAACCTTCTTAGACACAAAACTCGTAGCCTTCTTACCTTAATAGGTATTTCTGCCTCTATAGCTGTACTTTATTCTATAATATCTTTTAATAAAGGTTTCGAGATAGGGCTTGCTAAGGAGCTTGAGAGGACAGGCATACACTTTATGGTCGTTCCATCAGGCTGTCCCCATGAGGTGGCTTCTCTTGTCTTACATGGTGCAGTAATACCAAAATATCTTGATGAAAGTGTTTCAGAAAAGATTGCTAAGTTTAGTGAGATAAGTCTTGTATCACCGATACTTGTTACACAACTACCAAATAAAAACTTAAACAGGGTTGATTTAGTATATGGTATGGAAATGTCTCATCTTCAAAAGATTAAGCCTGCTTGGAAGATTAAAGGCGACATACCAGATGATAACAGTGGTTTAATTATTGGTAGTGAGATCGCAGAGCACAATAAGCTTAAGTTAGGGGATATCTATTCTTATGGCGAAGAAAAGTTTACTATTACTGGTATATTAGAGAAAACAGGCAGTCAAGACGATGCCTTTATATATATGCCAATAGAGGCAATACAAAAGATCCTTAATAAGCAGGGGAGAGTTACAGCCTTGGGAGTTAAGATTACAAATCCTGAAAACCTTACAGAGATAACCGATAGGATGTCCAATGAGATACCTGGAATCCAGATTGTTACTATGAGTCAAGTAATGAATAGTATCTCCAGTCTCGCAAGCACGGCTAAAATTTTGAGTCTCTCTGTAGCCATAATAGCGCTTATAATTAGTGCCGTTGGTGTAATGAACTCAATTCTTATGACTGTATTTGAAAGGACACAAGAGATTGGCATGATGAGGGCTATTGGTGCTGGAAGGGGCGATATTTTTCAGATTGTAATTACTGAGACAATCTTACTTACCTCATTAGGTGGTTTAGTTGGTTTAACATTATCAACAATCGGGTCAGAGTTGATTGAGACTTTTGTTAGAAAGTTTATGCCTTACGTGCCAGCAGGGAAGATAATCCTCTTTGACTACAAGATCGCCTTTTTTAGCTTAATATTTTCTGTTATAGTTGGGGTTGTGTCGGGACTTTATCCTGCCTATAAGGCATCAAAGGTAAGCCCCATAGAGGCAATAAAATTATGATAAAATTAGAGAAAATAGAGAAGATATACCGCCGAGGAAGGGAAGAGGTTAAAGCCCTTAGAGGGGTAGATTTAGAAATAAAAAGAGGGGAGCTTCTTTCTATAGTTGGGCCCTCGGGCTCAGGAAAGACTACCTTACTACACATCCTTGGCTGTCTTGATCTGCCCACTAGAGGTATAGTTAAAATAGATGATATTGATGTAGAGACAATGTCTGAGAAAGAGTTAGTAAAGATTCGGAGAGAAAAGATTGGATACGTATTTCAGCAGTTTTATCTAATACCTGGTTTAACAGTATATGAAAATGTAAGATTACCATTGTTATTTAGCAAAAAAGAGAGAGACAAGAAGGAGATAGAAAGTTTGATTGAGCTTGTAGGTTTAAAGGATAGGATTCATCACAGGCCTAACCAATTAAGCGGTGGTGAGATGCAAAGGACAGCAATAGCCCGTGCCCTTATAAATAATCCTGAATTTATTCTGGCTGATGAGCCAACAGGTAATCTCGATACAGAAAATAGTGAGAAAATTTTCGAACTTCTTTGCTCTCTTCATAAAAAGGGTATCTCAATAATACTAATTACTCACAATCCAGAACTTGCCCTGAGAACAGAAAGAGTTATAAAGTTAAAAGACGGATTAATCGAAAGCGACACTTCAAAGACAATATAAAGTTTTATTGTTTCTAAAAAAAAATTATAATATCACTACATGAATAACAGTACCCAAAAAGAGATAAATGCTATCTATGAGATTAGCAAGGTCTTGAGCTCCTTTACAGATATAAGAGTAAGTATAAGATCAGCCCTTGTTATTCTCTCAAACTTTTTTAAGATATCTAAAGGTATTGTTGCTGTTAAAAAAGATGAAGAGATTTCGATTATCTCTTCCTATGGTCTTACAAGAGACGAAGAGAAAAGAGGAAGATACAAGTTAGGTGAAGGTGTAATAGGAAGAGTTGCTAAACACGGCATACCAATAGTTATACCTGATATCAAAAGTGAGGCAATTTTCTTAAATAAAACTCAATCTCGAAAAATAGACGATAATACAAAAGTAGCTTTTATTTGTGTTCCTATAACCATAAAAAATCAGATCATTGGCGTTTTGGGTATAGACAAGTATGCTGAAGAAAAAAGAAAGTTTGAGGATGATTTAAGGCTATTAAAGATATTAGCTGCCTTGTTTGCAATAAATATAAAGCTAAACGACTACTATGAAGCAGAAAAATTTTCTCTTATTCAAGAGAGGGATTACTTAATAAATCAGTTAAAGGAAAGATATAGTTTAGAGAATGTAATTGGTCTGTCTGACAAGATGCAGTATGTCTTTGAAACGGTTCATCAGATTGCAAAAACAAAGGCAAATGTTCTGCTATTGGGAGAGAGTGGGACAGGTAAAGAGTTAATAGCAAAGTCTATTCATTATTTAAGTGAAAGAAGCAAAAAGCCTTTCATAAGAGTTAATTGTTCTGCCATTCCCGAAGGACTCATAGAGTCCGAACTTTTTGGTCACGAGAAGGGGGCTTTTACAGGTGCTGTAAGCAGTAGAAAGGGAAAATTTGAGTTGGCCGATGGGGGAACATTGTTTTTAGATGAGATTGGGGATCTACCACTGGCACTTCAGCCAAAACTACTTAGAGTAATACAGGAGATGGAGTTTGAGAGAGTGGGTGGAGAGAATACCATTAAGGTAGATGTTAGAATTGTATCTGCTACAAATAAGAATTTAGAGAACTTAGTAAAAGAAGGTAAGTTTAGAGAGGATCTATATTTTAGAATTAATGTAATTCCTATAATGATTCCGCCCCTTAGAGATAGAGGAGATGACATAGATTTATTGATACACCATTTTCTTGAAAAGAATAACAAGAATTATAACAAAGAGGTAGGCATAACAGACACAGCCATAAGCCTTCTTAAGAACTATAACTGGCCTGGTAATGTGCGAGAGCTTGAGAATACCATTGAGAGACTGGTTTTAATGTCAAAGGATAACTTAATTAAGGAAGAGAACCTTCCTCTAGAGATTAGGAATTATAAAAAGGAGCTTTTTAAGGATTATCTGAGTATGGATTTATCTGGAAAAGGACTACCAGGCCTCTGTGAGATGATAGAGAAGGAACATATAAAAAGGGCATTAGTTTTTACAAAGGGGAACAAGAAACAGGCCGGTAAGATTCTCGGGCTAACAGAAAGACAGATCAACTATAAAATAGAAAAGTATAGGATTGACTATCCTTCGTAGCTACAAAAAAGTAATTATAACATTTATGTAGTTTAATCATAACTATCTAATATAAAATCAAAAATCAATAATACAAAACTGTAGTTACAAAAATGTAATTTACAATAAAATCACATAAAATAATAAAATCAATTATTTATTAACTGGCACAGAACCTGCAGTAGTATATGCAAAAAAAAAAGGAGGTAAGTGCCATGAAAAAACAAGTACTTTTTGCAGTAATTCTTTTAGGAACATTGATGTTTTCGAGAGTAGCTTCAGCAACACCATCAACTCAGATCTGGATCCCTTCCCCTGATATTCAGCCTTACAAAGTTTTTCATTTAGGTTTTGATACTTACATGAAAACCGAAAAAAACGCAGGAGTTAGAGAGTCAAGTGTTATTAACAATGGAGTTACAGTAGGTATTTTGCCCTTTGAAAAGATCCAGGCAGAGATAGGTATTGACCAGAGAGTAGTAGGCGCAGAACCAGCTGATTCTAATCCTCTTTATTACAATTTTAAAATTGGTACACCAGAAGATTCATTATTCGGAGGCTCACCATCTATAGCTATTGGTGGTTATGAGATTGGTACAAAAAGTGATCTAACAGATTACAATATTATGTATGCTATTATTGGTAAGACCTTTAGTATAGGTAGATTCTCAGTAGGTTACTTTGTTGGTAATGATAAGCTTTTAGTTGATAGCAATGGAGATAAAGATAACAAAGGCATTCTTCTTTCTTGGGATAGGACTATGAAAGAGATATCAGATAAATTATGGGTTGCCGTTGACTACCAAGGTACAAAAAGTGGTTATGGTGCTTTAAGCGCAGGGCTTGCATGGAAGTTTGCTGAAAATGTAAGTGTAATTTTTGGTTACAATGTTTACAATAATGATAACTACAAACCAACTGCTACTATTCAAGTAGATATTGATATAAAGTAGCAAGGAGGATTTTATGAAAAAGCAAGTAATTTTGTTATTAACTCTAATTGTACTGTCTTTTACAGTCTTAAATGTTTTTGCTGAAAACGAGCAAGTTGTTGACCAAGCTCAGACTGTAGCCGAGACAGTTGCAAACCCTCCTATGAAGGCTGAGGATGTTCAGAAGAATGCAAACTTTGTATGGACTTTATTAGGTGCCTTTCTTGTGTTTTTTATGCAACCAGGCTTTGCTATGCTTGAGAGTGGTCTTACAAGAGCAAAGAACGCCGCTAATATTATGATGAAAAATCTTATGGACTTTGTAATTGGGACCCTTGCCTTTTTCTTCATTGGTTTTGGGCTGATGTTTGGTACAAGTCCTACAGGGTTTTTCGGCACCGATGGTTTTATGCTATCTGACTTTGCCAAAGATAAAGATCTATGGGTCTATGCCTTTTGGATATTTCAGGTTGTTTTTGCAGCAACAGCAGCTACTATAGTATCTGGTGCTATGGCAGAAAGAACTAAATTTTCTGCCTATCTAATCTATAGCTTTTTTATTAGTGCCCTAATTTATCCTATCTTTGGTTCTTGGTGTTGGGGCGGACTTTATCATGGTAAGGGTTGGCTTGAAAAAATGGGTTTTATAGACTTTGCTGGTTCTACTGTAGTTCACTCAATTGGTGGATGGGCTGCCTTGGCGGGGGCTATAGTACTGGGGCCAAGAATAGGGAAGTTTTCAAGTGATGGTAAGCCCAAAGCTATCCCAGGTCACAGCATAACTCTTGCTGCCCTCGGTGTATTTATACTCTGGTTTGGATGGTTTGGCTTTAACCCTGGAAGCACTACCGTTGCTGGTGGTGATGCGGCAAAAATAGCGGTAAATACAAACTTAGCCGCTGCAGCAGGTGGTTTAGCTGCAATGATAACGGCATGGATTCTTTTTAAAAAACCAGAAGCGACAATGTCTTTAAATGGTGTATTGGCTGGACTGGTTGCTATAACTGCACCTTGTAACAATGTCTCTCCACTTAGCTCTGTGATAATTGGTCTTATAGCAGGTGTATTGGTCGTTTATTCTGTCCTTTTCTTTGAGAGAGTGCTTAAGATTGATGACCCCGTCGGTGCTATATCTGTTCATGGTGTATGCGGTGCCTTTGGAACGTTGGCTGTAGCAATTTTTAATGAGTCGGGGTTTAGCATGTCTATGCTTTATGTTCAGGCTTTAGGTGTAGTATGTGCCTTCTTATGGTCCTTTGTCTTATGTTTTATTATGTTTAAAATAATTTCAGCAACCATTGGGCTTAGAGTATCTAAGGAAGAAGAGATTGAGGGTCTTGATATTGTCGAGCATGGAAACATTGCATATCCTGACTTTGTTCATGCCGAGAAATAAAGGAGGTATTTATGAAGAAGATAGAAGCGATTATTAAACCATTTAAGTTGGATGAGGTAAAGGATGCTCTAAACGAGATTGGCATAAAAGGCATGACTGTGTCTGAGGTGAAAGGTTTTGGAAGACAGAAGGGGCATATAGAGCTTTATAGGGGTGCAGAGTATGAGATATCTTTCATCCCAAAGATTAAGATCGAGATTGTAACAAGTGATGATAAGGTTGAAGAAATAGTTGATGCCATATTAAAATCAGCAAGAACAGGCAATATAGGAGACGGCAAGATTTTTTTGTATGATATCTCTGATATCATTAGAATTAGAACTGGTGAGAACGGTCTAAGTGCTATTTAAAATCAAAAAAAGCCCTCTGATAAACTCAGAGGGCTTTTTAAGCTTTAAAATCACCTTTTTATCCCCTCACAATGTAATTTTAAATATCCAGTTTAGACATTAACTAATATCATCTTACATCTATATGGTTTATTTCTAAGTGCTTTATGACTTTTTAAATCATAAGTAATATAGGATAGCCCTTTTTTCTTTGTTTTTTGTCGAAGATTTAAAATATAATTTTCTTGTGGAGAAAGATATAGAGAGATTTCTTGAATATGTTAAGATTGAGAAAGGATTGTCAAAAAATACAATTGAGTCTTATTATTTTGATTTAAAAAAGTTTTCTCAATTTTTTAAAGATAGAGAGATTCATCAGCTAAACTATGATGATTTTTTAAACTATTTTGAGAGTCTCTATAGTGACGATAAAGAAACTACCACAGTCATTAGAAATATTATAACTATTAGAAGATTTATCAAGTTTTTGGTTGGAACGAGAATACTCGAAAAAGATATTTTAGCCAATTTTGAGCTTCCCAAGATGAAAAGAAATCTGCCTCACTTTTTGTCGGAAGATGAGGTGGAAAGATTGATTAATGCCATTGATATGACACAAAAAAATGCATTGAGAGATAGGGTGATTGTAGAGTTTTTATATGGTTGTGGCCTAAGGGTATCTGAGCTTATTGGTATTAAACTTAATCATATAAATATTAAATCTGGTTTTGTAATAGTGTTAGGAAAGGGGAGTAAAGAGAGAGTTATCCCACTTGGTGAGGAGCTACTTTACTGGTTGAATAAGTATATAGAAGAAAAAGGACAGGGTATATATTTGTTTCAAAGTAAAAATAGGAAGCCCATTACAAGACAATATGTTTGGAAAATACTTAAGTTTCTTGCCACGAAGGCTAATATAGATTATATTACTCCCCACACATTAAGACATAGCTTTGCTACCCACCTTTTGCAGAGAGGGGCTGATTTGCATACAGTTCAGTTACTATTAGGGCATTCTGATATCTCTACTACTGAGATTTACACTCATGTTACAATGGATAGATTAAAAGAGGTTTATTATGAGTACCATCCGAGGGCTAAATGAAGAGCAAAGAGTTAATTACTACACATGCAAATGCAGATTTTGATGCCATATCCTCTCTGGTAGCGGCAAAAAAATTATACCCATCTGCTTTGATTTTCTTTCCAGGTTCTCAAGAGAGATCTGCTAAAGATGATTTTGTAAAAAAAATTCTTGATAGAGTCGGCGCGCTTAAGCAAAAAGACATAAACTTTCAAGATGTAAAAAAATTAATAGTAGTAGACACAAGAAACCCTAAGAGATTAGATGTACCAGAAGGTTTATTCAAAAATAAGGACTTAGAGATAATTATTTATGATCATCACCCGCAACAAGAGGGAGATTTAGCTGCGAATGAGCTTTATTATAAAGAGGTGGGATCAACTACTACAATAATAACGCAGATTTTAAAGGAGAAGGGTATAACTTTAGATCCTGATGAGGCAACTATCTTGCTTGCTGGTATTTATGAAGATACAGGCAATCTAACTTATGAATCAACATCGCCTGATGATTATATTGCCTGCTCTTACTTACTATCACAGGGTGGGAGTTTAAAGATTGTAAAAAATCTTTTGAGTAGGGAAATGTCAAAGGAAGAGATAAAAGTATTAAATGAGATGTTAAGCTCCCTAAAGGTTTATTCTATATATGGAATAGATGTGGGTATAGCAACAATCTTTAGTGAGGATTATTTAAAAGACTTTGCAGTTATTGTTCAGAAGGTTAAGGATATCGAGAATATACCTGTAATTTTTGGTATAGGCAGCTTTGGAGATAGAGTTATAGTATCTGCAAGAAGTAGATTGTCTGAGGTAGATGTCTCTAAAGTTTTAAAAAAGATTGATGGGGGTGGACATGCCTATGCAGCCTCTGCTGTTGTTAAAGATTTAACGACAATACAAGTGGAAAATATAATCTTGTCTGAGCTAAAAGAGATTATTAATAAGCCTAAAGAGGCAAGAGATATTATGTCTATGCCAGTTAAATATATAAGCCCTGATACAACCATATTAGAAGCGGAAGAGATTCTCACTAAATACAATATTAATATGGTTCCAGTCTGTGAGAATGTTAAAGGTAAGAACAAAATTATAGGCTTAATATCAAGACAAAACGTGGAAAAGGCAGATTTTCACGGATTTTCTAATCTCCCCGTTAGAAATTTTATGACTACTGAGTTTTACAGCGTTAAACCTGATTCTGATATAAAAGAGATAAAAGAGCTTATTTTTAGAGGAAGGCAAAGGCTACTACCAGTTATAAATGATTATGAAGAGCCAATTGGTGTTATTACAAGAACAGATTTTTTAAGGATTCTTCAAGACGAGAAGGTAGTTTCAGAGAAAGAAGGCGAACATAAAGAGGAGTATTTTAAAAACCTTCGCTCCATTATGAAATCTTTAATAGAAGAAGACATCTACGAAAAACTTGTTAAGATAGGAGAAGTGGCAGAATCTCTTGGCTATAATGCCTTTTTAGTGGGAGGTATTGTTAGAGACTTAATACTTAGGAAAAAAAACTTAGATATTGATATAGTTATTGAAGGAGATGGGATTCGTCTTGCCAATACAGTCTCAAAACTACTTTCTGTCAAGGTTACAGAACATAAAAAGTTTGGTACAGCTCACTTAATTTATTCAGATGGTACTAAGATAGATATTGCCACAGCAAGGATTGAGTATTATCCTCATCCTGCAAGTTTGCCCACTGTTGAGAGGGGTTCTCTTAAATTAGATCTTTACAGAAGAGATTTTACAATTAACACCTTAGCTGTTAAGCTAAACCCCAACGGTTTTGGAGAGCTTATAGATTATTTTGGTGGTTTAAGAGATCTTAAGGAAGGTATGATAAGGGTTCTACATAATTTAAGCTTTGTTGAAGACCCTACAAGAGTTTTTCGAGCTGTCAGATTTGAGGTTAGGTTTAACTTCAGAATCAGTAAGCACTCTCAATATTTGATAAAGAACGCCATTAAGATGAATGTCTTTGATATGCTTTCTGGTAGTAGACTCTTTACAGAACTACTTCTTATCTTGGAGGAGGACTATCCCGAGAAGATTTTTGACAGACTTGATGAGCTGTCTCTAATAGAATATATCCATAAGGGGTTAAACTGGAAGAAGACTAAGCCTCTTTTTATGAGAGCAAAAGATATAATTAATTGGTATGATCTACTATACATAGGAAAAGAGATAGATAAGAAAGTTATTCTCTTTTCAGCCCTTTTTGATAGTGCTGATTATGATGAGTACAAAAATTTAGTTAAAAACTTTGCCATAACTGGCAATTTTTCTAAAAAGATCTTGGAGATTAAAAGTAAAGAAAAGACTACCTTCGATAAACTTTCAAAGATTGCCGATGAAAGTGATGTATACTTTATATTCAAAGATTTATCTTTTGAGGCAATAATCTTTTATATGGCTAAGTTTAATGATAACTCTATAAAAAGGATAGTCTCTCGTTATTTTAAAGAGATGATTAATATAAAACCTGCCATTACAGGGGAAGACTTGATAGCACTCGGGTTAAAACCTTCTGAGATCTTCTCAAAAATTTTTGAAAAGATAATAAGGGCCTATATAAAAGGGGAGATAAAAGATAAAGAAGGAGAGATCGGGCTTGTTAAGAAAATGTTTTTAGGCAAACCCATAGATTGATTAATTGTTTTTTATTTAATATAATTTAAGAAAACCCTAAGGAGGATTTATGAGAAAGTTTGCTTTATCGCTGTTGTTATTAGGTGTGCTTGTGAGTAACAGTTTTGCCATTGATGATATCAAGTTTAGCGCAGGAATGACCCAAGGGTTATTTAAAAAGTTTAGTGAAGAGTTAGGAGTTGCTTTATCTTATAAACCTGTATCTCCTGCTGAGCCCTATGGTTTAACAGGATTTGATCTTGGTGTGGAGCTTTCTGCAATAAAAATTGATGATAAATACTGGAAGAACGCTGTAAAAGATCTGGATGTGCCTTCTTATCTTTTTGTGCCAAAAATTCACGCCATTAAAGGTTTACCCTTTGGTATCGACATAGGTGCAGTCTATTCTCAGATACCAGGTTCAAATGTAAAGTTTTTTGGTGGCGAGATTAAATATGCAATTATTCAAGGTGGAGCTGTTTTTCCAGCAGTAGCAGTAAGAGGTACCTATACCCAGCTTTCTGGTGTAGAAGAGCTTGATTTTAAGACCTATGGAGCAGAAGCATCAATTAGTAAAGGTTTTGGCGTTGGTGTTAAGATTACCCCCTACGCAGGTGTAGGCATGAATTATTTTAAAAGCACTCCTAAAGGTAATGCAGCTAATATCTTGGGATTAAAAGAAGAGACTATTACTAAACCAAAGGCTTATTTAGGGGCTAGATTAAATGTGTTATTACTAACTCTTACAGGTGAAGTGGAGTATAATAACGTAACTCCAGTTTACTCACTTAAGGCAGGAGTATCTTTTTAATTAGTTAGTATTTAAACCTCAGTAATTTTTTGTAAAGTATAAATTCATCTTCAAATGAGGTGAAAAATGATTATTGAATGCGACAAATGTCAAAGTAAGTTTAAAATTGACGATTCTAAAGTTACCGATAGAGGGGTTAAGGTTAAATGTAGAAAATGTTCTAATATCTTTACTGTATTCCCCCCTCAAGCTGAGAAGCAACCTATATCTTTATTCCAAGAGACTTTAGAAGTTAAGGAGACAAAACCAAAAGAAGAAATATCTTTTGATTTACCTTCTTCAGAGTTTACATTCTCAGAAAATAAAGAAGAAAAGAAAGAAATCAAAGAAGACCAAAAGGAGGAGTTTTCTTGGGATCAGTTTAATATTGATATAGCAATTAAACAAGAAGAGCCTCAGCAAAAAGAATCAGAGACTATAGGAGATTTTAAATTTGATTTTGAGGAGTTTAAGGAAGAGAAGGAAGAAATAAAAGAAGAACCGAAGGAAGAAAAGACAGAAGATTTTGAGCTTAGCTTTGATTTTGATAAGCTCGCCTCAGAAGAGAAGAAGCCAGATGAAGAAGATAAAAAAGAAGTTTCAATCGAAGATTATATAAAGGAAGAAAGTCCATCTAAAGGCTCTTTTGATTTTGACTTTTCCTTTGAAGAGAAGAAGGAAGAGGAGGTAGCAGAGGAACCTGAAAAAGAAGAAGAGACTTTTTCTTTTGATAACCTTAGTTTTGATGAGGAAAAGAAAGAAAAGAAGCCAGAAGAGGAAGAAAAATTTTTGGGAGATTTTAATTTAGAAGAGCCTAAAAAAGACGAAAGTGTTTTTGAATCCTTTCAGTTTAAAGAGGAGCCACCCAAAGAGCCTCTTGAAGAGACGAAAGATCTCGATTTTACTTTTGCCATGGAAGAACCATCAAGGGAAAAAATTGACCTTGCGGAAGATGTCAAGAGTGATAAGATGGCTCAGGAAAAAAACGAGTTAAACTTTTCGTTTTTAGAAGAGGAAGAAAAAACATATTCTTTTCCTCAGGATGAGTATGTTAAAAAAGATACAGAACCCACTGCTCAGGTACCACCATTAGAATACGAAGAGGTAAAACCTAAATCTAATATTCTTACAATAGTTGTATCTCTATTGATTGTAATCCTTTTTTCTGGCACTGGCATTGGTTTCGTATGGTGGCAGAAGATGAAAACATTAGAAAAAGAGGGCTCCTTTGGTTTGAGCGAGGTTAAGGTTGAGATAGTTGAAAGTAAGACTCTTGGTAATGTTTTTGTAGTCAAAGGAAAGATTACAAATGGCTATAGAGTTCCTAAAAGCTTTTTGAAAGTTAAGTGTCTACTATTAAGTAAAGACAATAAAAAATTAGCTGAAAAAGTTGCCTTCGCAAGCAATATTTTTACTAAAGATGAGATAAGAGAGTTGACTTACCCCGAGATAGAAAAGGGGTTGAATAACAAGATGGGTAAATCAATGATGAATGTTGATGTACCGCCTGGTAAGGCAATACCTTTTATGGTAGTTTTTGACAAGATCCCTGAGGGTGTAAGTCATATAGAGGTAGAGTCTATTTTATAGAGCTTTAAATAAACAATAGAAAGGATTAGTATTTAATGCACAAAACTTTAGAAAAGATATACTATGAGGTTAGAAATCCTCAAACAGATTTTGATGATATTGGTGGGCTCTGGGATGCAAAAAAAAAGGTTGACGAGCTCATTGTTTTTCCAATTTTAAAAAGTAAAGAGATAATAGAAAATGGTCTTGAGAAACCAAAAGGTGTGTTGCTTTGGGGACCCTTAGGGGTAGGTATGACTATGTTAGCTGAGGCAGCTGCTAAAAGGGCAAATGTTTCCTTTGTTTACATATCAGGTCAGGAGATACTTGGCAAGAGTACGGCACTTAAAGAAGCTATAGATACGGCTATAGAAGAAAAACCATGTGTGCTTTACATATCCGATTGCGACTGGATCTGTCCAAGGCCAAACTGCAGTTATGAATGGAAGAAAGGTAATTTTAGAGGTAAACCTCCTACCTTTGCTGATGATGAGTTCAGGACTTTTTTTATTAAAGAGATAGATAGGGTACAGGAGTATGAAGAGGTTCGATTGGTTGGTGGTTGTTATAGGGTAGATGTGGTTGATCAATCTATAATAAAGGAAAAGAAGAGATTTAATAGAAAAATATTTCTTCGACCCCCTGAATATGAAGATAGATTAGATATGTTGAAGATATACTTAAGAAAGGTAAAGAATTTGGGTAGGGATGTGGATTTAAAAATATTAGCCCAAAAGACAAGAGGATATGTAGGCTGGGATATAGAGAGTCTATACAAAAAAGCAGTTCTTTTTTCGATAATGGATGGAAAAAAGTCTGTTGATATGGAGTCTTTTGAAAAGGCTTTTAAAGACATAGAGCCTTGGCTTTCAGAAGATATGATTACGGGATATAATGATATTTACAATAAAGATTGTCCTCACCACTATACCTTCTGATGAATAAAAAGGGTTTTGAGTTAGTTTATTGGTTTCATGGTCATAGCTGTCCTATGTCTACCTTAGGATATAGAGCTGCGCTGTTGGCAAAAAAGTTGCTAAAAGTAAAAAGAAAAGATTATCACAAGGTTTCTGCAAAGCTCTATTTTAAAAGTTGTGCCATAGATGGGGTACAGATAGGTTTTCCTGCCACCTACGCAAATGGCAACTTGTTTTTACAGGATGAGAACATTTTTTGCTTTGAGTTCTTTGATAATGAAAAGAATAGGTCCGTTATGATTACTTTTAATAAAACTCTTTTAGATTTTATGGAAGAATATGCTCAAATAAAAAAGATAGAAAAAAGTAAGAGAAAGATTAAAAATTACTTCAAAAAGTTTATTTCATTTACTCAAAAGGCAAGCTTAGATGAGATATTTCTTGTCAAAGAAATAAATCTTTAATCCCTATGCAGGAACTAATAACAAGTTATTATATATCAAGGTTTTTTTATATAATCTCTCAAGAAATTTATAAGATGTGGTTTTTTGTTTTGATGAGCATACTTGTGGCTGCTCTTATCAAAACCTTCCAGATTGACCTAAAGATTAGGTTTATTATGCAGAGAAAAATTAAGACTGGAATAATCTTTGCCACCTTCGCAGGCCTTGTATCTCCCCTTTGTTCTTGTGGCATACTGCCAATTGCAATCTCTTTAACCGCAGCAGGCGTACCTTTGCCTGCCATAACGGCACTGCTTTTTACCTCTCCTGCTATGGGACCAGAGGCTTTAGTTTTAACTTATGGTGTTCTTGGATCCAAATATGCATTAATTAAGCTAATTTTTGCTACAATTTTTGGGGTTTCTATTGGTTTTATTTTTCTACTTTTACAAAAGATAAATTTTTATAGTGACGATGCTATTAGAATAAAGCCTCTTTATGACGATAAAGGAGAACTATTGCCGTCCTATCAGATAGCCTGTGCTAATGATATATCTATTAAAACAATGAATGTAGTTCCGAGAGAAAGTAAGTTTAGATTTTTTATTGATAGATTTATTGATATGGGAAAATTTATTGGTGGGCTGACCCTCTTAGCATTGGTAATAGAAGCTCTAATACATCTATTAATTAGTGGTGAAATATTAAGAAAAACCCTATCCTACCATGGGTTTTCCTCAATATTTATTACAGCCTTCTTGGGTGGACTAATACCTCTTAACCAGATAGCCTTTGTACCTATAGCAAAGGGATTGCAGTCCCTAGGTGCTAATGATGCTATAATCATTACCCTAATGTTTGCAGGACCTACAATTAGCATTCCCTCAATTATAGTATTATATAAGATGTTTAAAGGGAGAGTTTTTATTACCTTTATCTCCCTATCCTTTTTATTTTCTTTGTTAGCTGGTTTTATTTTTTTGTGATATAGCGGAGTTTTAGAATTAAATTTTTGTAAAATGGCGGTTTAAGTTAGATAGAAAACAGATAAGTAAGTAGTTTTTCATAGGAGGCATAGTTTTTGCAATAATTATCTTGAAATACTTTTTTTTTGAGTGTATAATTTAAAAAACTCTAATAAAAGGAGTTAGCATATGAAATCTAAATTCTTTGTTTTTTTAGTTGTTTTAATCTTACCTGCTCTTGCAATGGCTAAGAATGTAAAATTCGAAGACTATTCTGAGAAAGCAGGGGTTGCCTTTAAAGGAAACGGCAAAGGCGTAGCAGTAGCAGATTACAATAATGATGGTCTCCTTGATATCTTGATCTCTAATAAGGGTGGCGGTATCAGATTGTATAAAAATAATGGTAACGGGACATTTGCTGATGTCACAAAGTCAGCGGGCCTTGAGGATGTTGGTTATTGTTTAGGTTCTGTCTGGGGTGATATTGATAATGATGGTTGGGTTGATTTATATGTACCCAAAGGCGGTGTCTATGAAATTGAGACAAATAGGCTTTTTAGAAATGAGAATGGTAAGTTTGTTGATATAACAGACAAGGCTGGTGTAGCTGGTATAGTAGACGGAAAGGCAGCTTTTACTTATGGTGCAGCTATGGCAGATTATGATAAGGATGGATATCTTGACATTTATCTTGCAAACTATGGTGTAGGTGCAAAAAATATACTTTATAAAAATAATGGTGATCTAACCTTCACAGATGTGACAGATAAGGCTGGTGTCGGAGATAAGAGTTGGAGCTGGAGTGCAACCTTTGCAGATGTAAACGGTGATGGATTGCCTGATATATATGTGGCAAATGGAAGATATCCTGCAGGTGAGCCTAATAAGCTCTATATCAATAAAGGTGATGGCACTTTTGTTGAGATGGCAGAGAAATTAGGTGTTGCTGATGAAAATTGGTCTTTAGGTGCAAGTTTTGCTGATATAGATAACGATGGCGACTTAGATCTTTATGTTTCAAACTATATTGGCGACAATAATCTTTACATTAACGATGGTAAAGGCAACTTCAAGCTTGCTACAAAAAATATTACAGGTGCACCGAAAGACCATTGGGGTAAAGGACCTACTTTTGGTGATATTAACAACGATGGTCTTTTAGACCTTTACGAAGGTGACTGCAAGCTTGCTAACCAGTTGTATCTTAATACAGGTGGTGGCAAGTTTAAAAACATAATAGATACAATGCCTGCTCTAAAATGCGAGACCGTTAGGACAAAAGGTACTGTCCTGGCTGATTTCAATAATGATGGTCAGCTCGATTTATATGTAGTTAACTGGGGTGCTGCAAACAAGTTTTTCATTAATAAATCAAAAAATCCAAACTGGTTAGAAGTTAAACTTGTAGGTACAAAAAGCAATAAAGATGCTATTGGTGCAAAAGTTTATGTCTATGACGAGAAAGGTAAGCTTGTCGGATTTAGAGAGGTCGTTACATCTTCTGGTTTCTGTGCACAGCCATCAAAGGTTCAGCATTTTGGTTTTGCAAAGGCTGGAAAATATGATGTTAAAGTATTATTCCCCTCTGGTAAGTCTGTAGAAAGAAAAGCCGTTTCATTAGGTCAGATAATTACAATAAATGAGTAATCTATAAAGGGGGCATTGCCCCCTTTTTTTCGGCTCACTTTTTGATAATCACAATATATGAGATTTTTAATCTTTTTTATTGTCCTTTTTTTGTCTCAAAGGGCCTATTCTATTGATATTATAATTAAAACATCCTTAAACCAGCTACCTATTGAGAATGTTGAGGTTTTTGTATATAAATCTCAAGATAATCTGTCAAAGGATAAGTTTTTCTCCTATTCAAAAACTGATAAAGAAGGCAAAGCGAGATTTGATCTACAGGAAGGAAGATATTTTATTGTTGCAGAGAAAGAGTTAAAAGATGGTTTTTTATTTGGTTATTATGGTCTAAACCCCTTATCTGTGAGGGAACCCCAGACAATTAATGTGATACTTGTAAGATATGACAAAGGCTACTTAAAGGAGATTAAAGAAAAAAAAATTGAAGGAATAGTCCATTACGATGGGAAACCCTTAGAGGATGTAGGCGTTTATTTATATTTAGATCTTTCCTCAGAACTTAAAGGTCCACCTTACTTATATGCTATAACAGATGAAAAGGGTTACTTCTCATTAGATATTAGTGAAGGAAGTTATTATCTAATTTTTAGGAAAAGACAAACCCCCACCTTTGGTCCTCCCTCATCAGGTGATTTTGTAGGTTTTTTCCCAAAATTTCCTATAATAATCAATAAAAAAGGCTTAAAAATTAGAGCGAATCTTTTTATGATCCCAGAAAAAAGAGAACTTTCTAAAAACAAAAATCTTTTTGAGATAAAAGGAAAGGTGATAAGCAAGAATGGTATGCCCTTAGAGAGATATTATGTAGGCTTATATGATAATAGAGAGCTTTTAGGAAAACCAGCTTATGTATCAAATCCCACTGACAAAGAAGGTAGCTTCTATATTTACGTTAAAGAAAGAGCAAATTACTTTATTGGTATAAGAAGCAAGCTTGGAGATACCCCTAACGAAGATGAAAAGATTTTTTATTACGGAGAGTTAAAAATTAGTGATTTTGATGGAGACTTAAGTTATGAGATTATTCTTGATTAAGATTAGTCTTTTGACAATATTTTGCCTATGTTTCTTGACAGAATCTTCATATGCTCAGGAGCTTTTAAAGAACTCAGTTATATCAAAAGATAAGACCATTAGTGGAAGGGTATTAATAGAGGGTAAGGTTGTAGTCGAGAAGGGGGCTACTCTCAAAATTGAGCCAGGGACTCAGATTCTATTTAAATATCTTGATGCTGACAACGATGGTATTTCTGAGACCTCTCTCTGGATATATGGAAATATCCTTGCTAAAGGAACAAAAGATAGGAGGATAGTCTTTACATCTTATGAAAAGGAAAAAAAATGGGGGGACTGGAAGGAGATACAGATAAATCACGTTAAGGGTTTTGTCTTTGAACATGTAGAGATACAATATAGCGAGTATGGTATACATGTTCATTTTTCTGAGGGGGAGATTAGAAACTCCTTTTTTAGATATAACAATGATTGCACAAGGCTTGGTAACTCAAGGATTACGTTTACAAATAATCTCTTTGAAAAAAACTCAGGAAAGGCACTAAATTTTACCAACTGTAATATCCTTTTTAAAAATAATGTAGTTAGAGATAACAGGGAAGGTATATTTGTTTTTGAGAAAGCAGGAAACGTAAATATAAGAAACAACAATGTCTATAATAATTTTAGAAATGTAAAGACAGGAGATTTTTTTAAAGAGAAGCTAATTTTGGGGGAGAATTATTTTTATCCTATACATAATATAGAAGGGAATGTAACTTATAAGCTCCTCGATGAGCCAATTTATGGGATCTTACCGGATGATAAAAATGCCTATGTTATATTTAGTATTGAGAGTAATGGTTATGTTGATGGTGGTGGTCTTGTTGTAGGTGATAAATTATTTTTCCCTTCCTTTGATGGAAATATTTATGAGTATGACCTTAAAAATAATATTTTAAAAAAGTTTTTTCTAGATGATTTTAATGACGCCATACCTATAGTTTTTAACAATAAGCTTTTTTACCAGACCTGGGGTGGCGAAATTGGATTTTTTGATCTGATTAGCGGAGAAAAAAGGCACATTACTTTTTTTGATAAAACATTAAAGGATGACCATAGAAATCCATCGCCTGTATTGTTTGAAGATAGGGCAATCTTTTTAAGTCCTGGAGGAAGTCTTGTAATTGTCGATCTTGTAAATCTAAAAGAGCTTTTTAGGACTAAGATTGACGATGAGTTTCGAGCTACCCCTTTAATCCTAAATAACTTTTTGTATCTACTTTCCACATCTGGCAAAATATATAGGATATCTTTAGAAAGCTTAGAGATAAACCAAAAGACTTTCAATGATAGCTTTTATTCCTCATTGGTAGTCTTTGATAAACATCTTGTTGCGGTAAGCAAAGAGGGTAATGTTTATTTTCTCAATAAAGATCTAAGTATATCAAAGAGCGTTGATTTAAAAAGCTCCTTTAGATATCAATCGCCTATAAGCTATAGGAATGAATTATACTTCTTCTCTCTTGACGGCAAGATATTCAAACTAAATAATAATGGTGAGGTTACTCTATTGAAAGAGATAGAAGAGATCTTTACATCAACACCTACCTTGTATAAAGATTTTATTGTTGTCCCTGGTTTTTATGGTAATCTTTATTTTTATAAAGATGATGAGATAATTAAGATATCTAATTTAGGGGAGATACAATTTTCTCCTCTAACCTATGGTGATGTAGTTATTACAGGCTCAAGGTCCAATAGAGTTTATGGAATTAAGATCTGGTAAAACACCTTTTTATGTAATTTTTTTAGTCTCCTTTTCTGCCTTTACCTTAGAGCTTTTACTGACGAGAATCTTTTCAGTACTTATGTGGTATCATTTTGCCTCATTAGCTATAGGTATAGCAATGCTTGGGTTAGGTGGAGGCGGTGTATTTTCATACGTACTAAAAGAAAAAATAAATGAAAAACTAATAAATTTGACACTTTTTTTGTTTTTTCTGTCTTTTCTTTTAATACATGCCTTTTTCTTCTACTTTAATTATAACCCTGAAAAGATAACTCCTTTTCTTGCCTTCTTTCATCAGCCCTATTTTCAACCCTTCCAAAGAGGCGTCTTTTTCCACTTTAATATTTCTACATTTATCGTCTTACTATTAAGTTATCTTGTTATAACTATCCCATTTTTTTTAGCAGGATTTATTATTTCCTCCATATTTAAGATACTCTATGTAGAAACCAAAAAACTCTACTTCTATGACCTTCTCGGTGCTTCGATGGGAGCTCTTTTGGTTGCAGTTATCCTAAACTTTCTGAGCCCTATGTCAATATTATCAATAATTGCTCTGATAGGTTTTTTTGTTTTTTCTAAAAAGATAAAGCCCCTACCTTATGTCTTAATTTTTTTGTGTCTTTTATTTTTATATTTTAGTCTTTTTGTGAAGAAAGATGAGATGCCTATAGCTAGGGGAAAGGTAGCTAAAGATATAATATGGACAAGATGGAATAACTTTTCCAGAGTGATACTCTATAATCTAAAAGAAGAGGAGTTGTCAAACCCTTTTGGTCAGAGCAAGTATTATGATGGATATGTACCAAAACAGTGGGGGCTTTTAGTTGATGATACGGGTTATACTGTAGCATCTGAGTTTCCTGACAGTTCTGAAAAATTAGAGTTTTTTCGGTGGAATATAATATCGCTTCCGTATCTTATAAATAAAGGTAGCACACTAATAATAGGTCCAGGTGGTGGAAAGGATATCCTTTGTGCCATATCCATGGGTGTTCAAGAGGTTAATATTACAGCGGTAGAGCTTAACCCTTTAATAGTTAAAGCGGTAGACGATGTATTAGGAAAGGAAACAAATAAGCTATATAGCAAAGTGAATACTTATGTCTCTGAGGGACGAAGTTTTCTTGAGAAAAGAAAAGGGAATATTAAGTTTGATGTAATACAGGCAACCTCCGTTTATGGAAGGATACCTCCTGCAGCAGGAATTTTTACTTTTGCCGAAGATAACCTATATACAAAAGAGGCTTTTCATACCTATCTATCCTCTTTAAATGAAGGTGGATTGTTATCACTTTCAAGATTTATATATGAACAGGCTGTTCCAAAGATGATCGCCCTATCAATAGATGTTTTGAAGGATTTGAAGATAAATGATTTCGATAAATCTATATTTTTAGCAAAGGAAAGAGGACTTGCTATGGTATTAGTAAAAAAAGGTCTATTTACAAAAACTGAGGTCGATGGGTTAATAAGATATTGTGATGAGAAAGGTTTTGACGTCCTCTATTCTCCTTATTATGAGTATGATAACTATTATAGCAACCTTATAAGAGAAGGTTATAAAAACATAAGAATACCTACCGATGATAGTCCCTTCTATTACTATAATTTATCAAAAAAAGATTTTATTAGGACGTTTTTTAGTCATAATGATAAGTTTGAAGAAAGGGGGATGGAGATTCTTAAGTTCTTTATATTGGTAAGTCTTGTTTTTGTTTTCTTCATACTTTTCTTACCTCTGATAGTGAAGGGCTATAAAAGTAATCTACCTAATAGTTATAAGTATTTGACAGGCTTTTACTTCTTTCTGATTGGAGGTGCCTATATATTAATTGAGATAATATTTATTAAATCTTTCTCCCTTTTTTTAGAGACGCCAATGTATTCTATGATATTTGTAACTTCTGCTATGCTTTTTTCTTCGGCCCTTGGCTCACTTTACTCAACTAAAATAAAAAATCCAGAAAAGATGCTAAGATATTTTATGGCACTGATATTGCTCTTATTTTTTGTTGGTTATATGCTTAATTTTATTAATGAGCTTTTATCTTTAAACCTTTTTTTTAAGATAGTTATTGCTCTTGTTATTGTAGGTATCCCAGCCTTTTTTATGGGTATACCCTTTCCCTATCTTCTCTCTTCTCTTAGTAAGAAAGATAAAATACTTATACCTTGGGCGATAGCTTTAAATAGTGGTGCTTCTGTATTAGGTAGCTTTCTTTGTCTTGTTAGTGTTGTTAATTTAGGTTTCAAAAACTCCTTTTATATTGCCTCTTCTTTATATCTTTTAGCTTTTCTAATTTTTTTCTTGATTAATGGAAGGGATTATGAAAACTCTTTTTAGTTTTTTCTTACTAATTTTTATGCTAACTGCCTGTGGAAAGGATGAGTATACTGTAAAAGGAAGGGTTTTATTCAATGATAAGCCTTTAGAAGATGTGGAAGTTTCTGTTTATCTAAAGATTGAAAAAGATAAGGATACTCCACCTTTAAAAGTTGTTGCAACCAACAAGGATGGTTTTTTTGAGCTAAAACTTAAAAAAGGTAAGTATTTTTTAACAGGAAAGAAAAAGTTAGAAGAACAGGGTGAGGTTAATATGTTGGTGGGTAATTATTCAGAAACCCCAATAGAAGTAAATAAAGATTTATTTTTAGAGGACTGGTATCTTACCTCTAAAAAGGATAAAGAAGTTTTTGTTAAAGGGGTAGGAATAACAGGTTTTATTAAAAACTTTGATGATTATAGAAAGGTTAGGGTTTATGCTTATAATGATACAAAAAGTAAGCTTAGAGGTCCTGATTACAAAGCTATTAGCAAGATAAATAGAGATGGCAAGTTTCAGATGGACTTGAGAGAAGGAACCTTTTATATATCTGTTAGAGAGAGAAAAGGGAACTTTACTGGACCTCTAAAGGAGGGTGATAAAACGGCTGATTATCAAGGAAACCCAGTAAAATTAACAAGAGATGGGTATCTTGATTTAGGTATAATACATTTGAAGAATGTTGACAGTAAAAAACTTAAGGAGTTGAGAGAGACAGGTTATCTAAAAGAGGGCTCGGCTACAATTAAGGGGGTTGTTGTTGATGATAGAGGAAAGCCTGTTAAAAATGTATATGTAATGGTGTATAAGGATAATGAGATGATTGGAAGACCTTTAACTATATCTCTACCTTCTGACAAAGACGGTAATTTTATGATAACTGTTCCTGAAGAAGGTAAATATTATATAGGTGCAAGGACAAAGACTGGCGGCCCTGCAGAACCTGGGGAAAAGATTGGTTATATAAAAAATTCCGTAGATAAATCTATTTTTGTCAAGAGGGGAGAGGTAAAAAGTATAAAAATAGAGGTTAAAGAGATATGGTAAGGTGTATTTTATTGTCTTTATTCACGATGCTTTTTTTTAGTATCTCTTCCATTTTATGGGCAGAAGAGTTAGGTACTGTAAAAGGCAGGGCAGCTTATAAAGGTGAAGTAATGGAGGGAATATCAATTCTTGTGTATAAAGATAGCGAAAATATTGATTTAAAAAAGCCAGATCTTGTAGCAGCAAAGACTGCTATAGATGGGACTTATGAGTTTAAGTTAAAGCCAGGTAAGTACTATTTAATTGCGCTGAAGAAGCAAAAAAATATTGAAAGTTTTGTCCCTGAAGCTGGAGAACTTTACTGTTTTTATAGTGGTGCACCAGTTGAGGTTGTTGCTGATGGTATTAGCTATGTTGGTTTTAACCTTATAAAGGTAACTATGGAGGGAAGTCCAAGAAAGACAAAAGGTGAAGGTGGTATCTTTGGAAGGGTTCTGTTTGATGGGAAAAACTTAGAAAAATCCTATGTATATGTATATAAAGACCTAAGGACAGGTCTTAGGGGGCCTGCCTACTATGTTTATCCATCGAGGGATGGAAATTTTACTATAAACCTTCCAGAGGGTAAGTATTACATAATAGCGAGGAAGAGGGCAAAGGGTGGTATGTATGGACCTGTTGAAGAAGGTGATTATTTTAATTTTTATTTCGGGAATCCAGTAGAAGTTAAAAAGGGTCTTATGAAGAATGTTAATATCGAATGTGTAAAGAGATTAAGTCAGCTAGAAGAAGGTGTTGGTTTTGCTGAAGTGAGCGGCTATGTCAAGGATAAAAATGGCAACTCTATATCGGGACTTTTTGTTTTATTTTACCAGAGTAAAAGTATGCAAGGTAAACCTCTTTATATATCAAGTAGGACTGATAGTAGGGGTAGATATAGTATAAAGGTTCCTAAAGGAACCTATTATCTATTATCAAGAGAAAATATCGGTGGTCCACCTTCAACCGGTGAATGGTATGGTAAGTTAAAGGATCCTCTTGTAATTGCCGATACAGAAAAGCTTGATTCAATTAATTTAATAGTGGAGAAGGTAAAATGAGAAAATTTATTTTGTTTTTACTATTAATTAACGTTCTTCTTGTATCTAAAGTCTATGGAGGTATTGTATGGGAAGGAAAGGTTAATATAGAGGGTAAACAGGAGATTCTCGAGCCAGTTACTATTAAATCAGGAACAGAGATAATTCTTAAAAAAGATGCCCAGCTAACATTCAAAAATAGCACGGTTGAGGTACAAACGATAAAAAAGGGTGATATAAAAATAATAGGTACAGAGGAAAGTAACATAACCTTTCAAAATTCCAATGTTAATCTATCAAACATGTCAGTGGAAAAGATAGGTGTCCTTCAATTTTTAGAGAGCAATATAAATATAAAAAAGATAAAGATCTCTAACGCAAAGGTAGCTTTTAAGGTCTCTAAAAATACAATAGGCACCGTAGACGGCATAAACATTAAAAATTGCGAGATCGGTTTCGTTACAGAATTAAAGGCTAAAGTTGCAGTTTTTAATGGTAACTTCAGTGATAATAAGATCTCTTTCATAGCAGATCAGTCAGGAGTTGCAGAAATTAGGGGGTCAAATTTTTTTCAAAATGAGTTGGCTATAGGTGTAAATCTTGATGGTGGTATTAAGATTTATAACTCAAATATCTATGATAACGATAGGGGGATTGTCTTTGTTAAACATGTAGGAAGCATAATAATGGAAAATAATTTTAAAAATAACAAATTAGCTATTTATAGTGAGTATATGACTAATATAAATATTGAAAAAAACTATTTCTCTAACAATGAGTTAGCCGTAAAATTTTTTCAGCTTGTAAATGGTAAGTTAGTAAGAAACACCTTTGAAAAAAATGCTACTGCCATAATTGTTGAGAGGAAGTGTAACCCTGATATAAGACAAAATAACTTCATAGATAATAAGGTAGCAATATTTTGTGATTTTTCATCCTATCCTACAATTACATTAAACAATTTTATTAATAATGAGCTCCATATTAAACTTGGTATTTATCAGTCAGCTGATTTTGAAAACACCACAAGTTCCTATGTAACGCAGATGCAGGAGATGTTGACACAGCAGAGTAAGAGAGTTTCTCCCTCACAACAGAAGCGCAAAAAATATGTAGGTGAGATTTTTGCTAAGAAAAACTACTGGGATGAAAAAACAAGAAAAGAGATTGACAGTGGGGAGAATGTAACAGCCATATATGACGGACAGGATTTAAAAGAGGTTAGTTATGAAGGTTTTGGCGATACCAAATATAAGATAGATATAGTCGTTGTAAAACCTTATTTAAACGATTTGGTGAAGATTAAATGAAGAAGTTAATATTAATTCTACTTTTACTTTTTGTAACAAAGCTTCACGGAGAAGATAATATAAATCTTTCGGGGAGGGTGGTTTTAGGTACCCAAGGTTTTGAAAATGCAGAGGTAATAATAAGAAACATAAACGATAAAGCTATTTATAAAGTCTTTACTGATAAAGATGGCTATTATAATATTGGTCTAAGGGAGGGTATCTACTTTATTGAGGCAAGGGGAGATATTAAAGGGAAGAAGTACATAGGTTTTAGTGGAAAAAATCCTCTATATTTAAAGGAAGATACTTATGCAGGCATAAAGCTATTGTTGCCATCAAAGTTTTCACAGAGGAAGTTAAAAAATAAGGACATAATACTTACGGTAAAATCTAACCACAATAATCAACCTGTGGCAGGGGCAAGGGCTTATTTGTATCTTAATGAAAAAGATATTAAAGGGATGCCATTTTTTTATTCTGAACCTGCCGATAAGAAGGGCCTTATAAAGATAAGTAATCTCATTGAAGGAATTTACTATATAGTTATAAGAAAAAAAACGGATGATAGTCCTTTAGGACCTCTCTCTGAAGGAGATCTTATCGGTTTTTATGATAAGAATCCTGTTATGTTAAAAGAGGGTTATAAATATAATATCGAAATACCTCTTTTTGAAAAGGTTCAAGATGATATAACCAAACCAGTTGATGCTAAGAAAACCTTTATTATTAAAGGCACAGCTATTAATGAGAAAGGAGAGTTTGTATCAGGAGTTTACGCCTTTTTATACACTAAAAAGGAGATGGGGCATGAAAGGCCTATATCAATATCCAAAAAGACAAAGGAAGATGGAAGATTTGAGCTAATTGTCCCTTATGCTGGTAAATATTATTTAGGAGTTAGACAGTTTTATGGAGGTACGCCTGTGCAGGGTGAGCTCTATGGACTTTATGATGCTACTTATGATCATCATATAAAGGTTTTTGATAATATAACAGGAATTACAATTAGAATAAAAAAGATATTACGATGAAAGGTTTTGTCTTTTTTTTACTGTTTTTCTTACCAACCATTGTCTATTCAAATGATGTAAAGGTCTATGAGATAAGGGGTGAAGAGGTATGGTCGGGGGAAAAGATTATTGATGGTATAGTTGCTGTGAGAGAAAAGGGAAGACTTATTATAAAGGCGGGCACAAAGGTTAAGTTTGTCCCTTTTGATTATGATAATGATGAGATAGGAGACGGAGAGCTCTATGTTGAAGGAGAGATTTATATCGAGGGAGAGAAGGATAGGCCTGTTATGTTTACTGCACAGTCAGATAGGATAGAGCCTAAGATGTGGAAGTATGTAATGATTAATCACGCAAAAAATGCAGATATAAGATATGCTATCTTTGAAGGAGCCTTTTCTGGTTTACAAGTACATTTTACAAAGGCCTATATAAAAAACTGTATTTTTAGAAAAAATATTGATGGTTTTAGGTTCTCCACCGCTAATATAGATGTTTGTGGTTGTTTTATGTTAGAAAACAAGTATGGTGTAAGATACGAAGAGAGGGACTCAAGAGGAGAAATAAGATTTAGTGAGGTCAAAAACAACGAGGTTGGCATATTTCCTGTTATAAAAGCAGAGGGTAAAGTGAACTTCAGATATAACAATATTTACAATAATGAGTATAACATAAGGGTAGGTGAGGAACAAAGGAAAGTGTTGACCTTCTCAGATAATTATTTTGGTTCCAAAAACATTAAGGATATAAAAAAGACTATATACGATAAGAGATCTGATAAAAATTTGACCTCCGTTAAAATAAAGTCATTTTTAAAAGAAAAAGTAAAAATAGGAGATGATAGATGTCAGTAAAGAAAGCTTTTTTAATCTCTTTTTTAGTTTTTTTTGTTTTTGAAAGTTCCTTTGCCTGTGTAGGTAAAACTATCTACATAGGACATCTTTCTGGTAAGAATGAAGAGATAATTGGAAATATTCTCTCTCGATTAATAACAGAGAGGACTGGTACATCTGTAAAACTCAAGAAATATAATGATACAGCTTCTCTACTAAAGGCTGGTACAGGTGGAGAGATTGATATTTTTGTAATAGATGATAAATTTGTGAGTGAAACGACAGGTACAAAAAATAGAGAGGACGCAAAAAATACTTACAACGTCAACTATAATCTTGTATGGCTTAAAGCTTTCAATGAGAAGGATGATTTTTCAGCTCCTGTTATTAGAAAGGATACATTAAAGAAGTTTCCTGCTCTTCCAAGGCTTTTAGAGAAACTAACAGGTCTATTGACGAATAATCAACTTGAAGAGCTTAAGGTTGAAGTAGATAAAAGAGGTATGAAGGATACTGTGAAAGACTTTCTTAAGAAAAAAGGTCTAATATAAGGTGGTAAAATATGAATCGTAGAGATTTTCTTAAATATATTGCCTTTTTAACTGCTAATCTATCTTTAAAAAAGGAGCTTTTTGCTCAGACAAAAAGGGAGATAGCTATCTCAGAGGGTAAAGATTATGAGACGATTACAAGAAATGTAATTGATGGGCTTGGTGGCATCTCAAGATTTGTAAAAAAGGGCGATGTAGTAGTTATAAAACCTAATATCGGTTGGGATAGAAAGCCAGAAGAGGCAGCAAATACACATCCATTAGTAGTCAAGGCAATAGCAGAAGAGTGTTTAAAGGCTGGGGCAAAAAAGGTAAAGGTTTTTGATAGAACCTGTAATGACCCTCGTAGGTGTTATATAAGTAGTGGGATGCAAGAGGCTTTGGGAAATATAAAGGGTGTAGAGCTTAAGCATTTAGACTCGGAAAAATATAAAAAATATCATTTGAATGGCCTTTATATAAAGGATTGGGAGCTCTACGAAGAGGCGTTAAACTGTGATGTTTATATAAACGTTCCTATAGCAAAGCATCATGGGCTTACAGGTCTTACATTAGCCTTAAAAAACATTATGGGCATTATGGGTGGAAATAGAGGCTATATCCATAGAGAGATAGAGGAGGCCCTATGTGATTTTAATAGTTTTGTCAAGATTCATCTACATATAATTGATGCTACAAGAATTCTCTTGAGAAATGGTCCCCAAGGTGGAGGTGTTAAAGATGTAAAGGTTTTAAATAGGCTAATAGCCTCAACAGATCCTGTATTAGCCGATGCCTATGCAACCACACTTTTTGGTATAAAACCAGAAGATATCTCCATCACTAAGAGAGCTTACGAAAGGGCTTTAGGAGAGATAAATATTAATAAGGCAAGGCTAATCAAAGTCTAATAATGAAAAGTTCCTTACCCCGAATATCTCAGCTATTTTTTTTCGTAATCTTTATTGTGCTTTTTATAATGACCGATTATAGAGGTAGCGATGAGATTAACATCGCTATAAACAGCTTTTTCAGGGCCGATCCTTTTATAGTAGTCAGCTATTTTCTCTCTACCTTTTCTTTTATCTCTCTTCTTTTACCAGGAATAATATTGATAATAGCTACTATTTTTTTAGGTAGATTTTTTTGTGGCTGGATATGTCCTTTAGGTACTTTCTTGGATTTTATCTCAAAAAAGATTAAAAAATCTGAGGGACTAAAAATTTTTAAGGGTAGTTTTAAATATTATCTACTCTTTTTACTACTTTTTACAGCTCTATTTAATTTAAATCTTGCTGGCATACTCGATCCCATTGCTATATTTATTAGATTTCTAACCTTTTTAGCCTATCCTCTTTTTGGTTATATAGTTAAATCTACTTGGGGGTCTCTATATGCTGCACTGGGCAATAATATTGAGTTTGCCGAGGGATTTTATAAATTTATAAGATACAATATCTTACCCTTTCGAGATACCTTTTATCCCCTTGCCTTTCTTTCAACCTTGATTTTTTTATTAATTTTGTATCTTGAAAAATTTGAGAAAAGGTACTGGTGCAAGAATCTATGCCCCTTGGGTACACTACTTGGAATTTTAGGAAAATTTTCAATTATAAAGAGGCTACCTAAAAAAATTTGTAGTGATTGTAAATCTTGCAAAGAGATCTGTCCTACGGCCTTTGGTGAAGAGATTTTAAATGATAGCAACTGTATTCTCTGTATGGAGTGTCAATTAAAATGTAAGTTCGGTAGAGTAAAATTTAAATCTTTTGCATCTAATATGACTTCATCAAGATTAGATATAAATAAAAGAGTTCTTGTAAACTCTTTTGTCTTTGCCTTTGTCTTCTCTAAAATTTTTAAGGGTAACTATAACAATGGAAGGCTACTTAGACCACCTGGTGTAAAAGATGAAGGAGAGTTTCTTAAGAAATGTGTTAGATGTGGAGAGTGTATGAAGATTTGTCTAAAAAATGCTCTTTATCCTGCCTTTCTTGAAGGTGGTTTTTATAGTTTATATACCCCAATATTAGTACCAAGAAGGGGCTATTGTGAATACAACTGTTCTTTATGCGGACAAGTATGTCCTACAAAGGCAATACCAGAACTTCCCATTGAGGAAAAGAGAAAACAAGTTATAGGTATAGCCCATTTTGATAAAAATCATTGTTTACCCTATGCAAAAAAGATTAACTGTATCGTCTGTGAAGAGCACTGTCCTGTCCCTGGTAAAGCAATAAAGATTAAAAAAAGAACAGAAATAGGTTATAATAATAAATATTTTGAACTTTTAGAACCTTATGTAGATGATAAGCTTTGTAATGGCTGTGGCATCTGTGAGTATGTTTGTCCATTAACAGGAAAGGCAGGTATAGAAGTTTTTATAGAGAGAAATAATAACTTTTAATGGAGATATTATGGCAGTTCTTGAGATACTAAAAATCCCCGATAAAAGATTGAGGGAAAAGGCAATAGAAGTAAAGGATATAGACGATAATATTAAAAAAATTGCCTACGATATGATAGAGACAATGTATGCAGGAAAAGGGATTGGATTGGCTGCAACGCAAGTGGGCATACCTTTAAAAATCATAGTTATTGATATCGATCAATTAGATGATAATCCAAATCCTATGGTCTTTATAAATCCAGAGATAATAGAGGGAAGAGACAAAGTTTCAAATGAAGAGGGTTGTCTTAGTGTACCAGGATTTACTGCTAAGGTGGAGAGATTTAGCCATCTTATAGTAAAATACAAAAGTTTGGATAATGTTGTTAAAGAAATTTCAGCAGAGGGACTTTTGTCAAGAGCCTTTCAACATGAGATTGACCACCTCAATGGTGTATTGTTTATAGACCATTTGAGCAAGTTAAAAAGAGAGCTTTTCCTCAAAAAACTTAAGAAAACTTTGGAAAGAAGTTTATGAGTTTAAATATAGGTTTTTTTGGTTCAGCAGATTTTGTTGTGCCCTTTCTTGAAAGGGTAAATCCATATAATGCTATAAAGTTTATAGTTACATCACCTGATAAACCAAAAGGCAGAGGGATGAAGTTAACCCCACCTGATGTAAAAATTTTTGGTATAAATAATAATATTCCTGTTTACCAGCCCCAAAATATAAAAGACAAAAATTTTATAGAAGAGATTAATAATTATAAATGTGATATAAATCTTGTTATAGCCTATGGAAAGATTTTACCAAGGGATTTGTTATTTTATCCGAGACTGGGATCTATTAATCTGCATTTTTCTTTACTTCCTCGTTGGCGGGGTGCGGCACCTATAAACTGGGCAATATTAAGCGGAGATAAGATAACTGGGATAACTATTATGAAGATGGATGAGGGGCTCGACACAGGCGATATTATATTTCAGAAAGAGATAATTATAGAAGAGGAAGATACATCAATAGATCTGCTAAATAAAATGATAGCTGAAGGAAAAGACTTCTTGCTTGATTCAATTAAAAGTATAGAAGAAGGCAATTATAAGCTCACTAAACAAGATGATAGATTATCAACCTATGCTAGGATTCTTAAAAAGGAAGATGGACTTATCAACTGGGAGGATAGTGCCATAAATATTAACAATAAGGTAAGAGGATTACTTCCTTGGCCACAGGCTTTTACTTTTATTGAAGATAAGAGAGTTGTTCTAATTAAAACCAAGGTGCTTGAAGGTGCCTCTAAGAAGGGCTATATTAAAGAGTTTGATGGTGAAGGGATTATAGTGGGCACTGGTGATGGTTTAATCAAGATTATTGAATTGAAAGAAGAGGGAAAAAGAGTTCTCTCTGCTAAAGACTACTATAATGGCAGAAAAGATATTATCGGTAGTTATTTTCAAAGCTGAAAATGTTAAAAAAGACAGTCCTTTTAGTAATTTATCCAGTTACAAAAATTTTTTGTAGCATAATTGCAAAGAATCATCTTGAGAAATTAGAGAGATTTTTTATTGATATTAATAATAAGTTAGTTCTTAAAGCAATTAAGAAGAGACCTGAAAAGATTCTTCTACTAATGCCTCATTGCCTACAGTTTTCTGATTGTGAGTATAGAGTAACAGGAAAAGAGATAAAGTGTAGAATGTGCGGAAAATGTGAGATAAAAGATCTTATGGAGATCTCAAGGGACTATAGGGTAAAACTTTCTGTCGCTACTGGTGGAACTATGGCGAGAAATATTATTAAAGATATTAAACCTGATATAATAATTGCTACCGCCTGTGAAAGAGATCTTATATCAGGTTTAAAGGACACGGCTTCTCTTCCTGTTATAGGGATATTAAACGAAAGACCCAAAGGACCCTGCATTGATACGAGGGTTGACTTATGTAAAATTACAAAAATTATTGATTTTTTAAAAGGGTTTGAATATGAAAAAAAATAATGTTCTTATAGCTCCATCAATATTATCGGCTGATTTTGGAAGACTTAAAGAGGAGATCGAGAAAGTTGAAGAGGCTGGCGCCAACATACTGCATCTCGATATTATGGATGGACATTTTGTCCCTAACCTAACCTTTGGTCCTTACGGTGTATCATGTATAAAAAAATATGCAAAAAAACCATTAGACGTCCATTTGATGCTTACTAATCCTGATCATTTCATCAAAGCCTTTGCAGATGCCGGAGCAGATATGTTATCAGTTCATATAGAAGCGGCATTACATATTCAGAGAACTTTAGAAGAGATTAAAAAAGTTGGGATTAAGGCTGGAGTTGCCTTAAACCCTGCTACCCCCTTAGATACTATAAAATATATACTACCATATGTAGACTTTATACTTATTATGTCTGTTAATCCTGGTTTTGGTGGACAGAAGTTCTTAACTCCAATCTTAAGAAAAATTAGGGATTGTAAGACTTTGTGTATGAAAGAAGGGGTTAAATGCCAGATTGAGGTGGACGGTGGTATTGATTTAAGCAATGTTTCAGATGTATGGAAAGCTGGAACTGATATAATAGTATCAGGTAATAGTATCTTTAAAGAAAAAGATTATAGTTTGGTTATAAAAAAGATGAAAGAACTATGCAAATAGGACTCTTAGATATACTGATTAGACTTTTTCTGTCTGCCACATTAGGTGGGTTAATAGGGCTTGAAAGGCAGATACAAGGTCAGAAGGCAGGTTTTAGAACTCAGTTGATTGTATGTTTAGGTTCTGCATTATATACTATATCTTCAATCAAGTTTTATGAAAATTTTAACCTTGTCAGCGATCCAGCAAGGATTGCAGCCCAGATAGTTGTTGGAATAGGTTTTTTAGGGGCTGGTGCTATAGTTAAATATAGAAACCATGTTAGAGGTTTAACAACAGCTGCAACCCTTTGGGTTGTAAGTGCCGTTGGTGTTTCTGTAGGACTTGGTGAGTATATTATTGCTACAGTAACAACATTTATTGTTTTAATGAACCTTATTTTTTTGAAGAAACTTGAAGGGGTTTTGCCTGCCGATATCTATTCAAAAGTTATTATTACTACTTCTCTTGATAATCCTATTAAGATAGAGGAGCTTCTCAAATCCCAAAAAATTAGTCTTCAAGATTACAGAGAAAACTATTTTATAGATGAAAAAAGATATGAGTTAAGGATGACAATAAGTTATAAGAAGAAGGAAGATATAAACAATCTCATTAATTTTTTGAAAGAAAAAGAAGGCATTATAAAAATATGTGTTGATTAATGTTCAAAGAACAAGGTTGACAAAGAAATAAAAAAGGGTTTAATTTAATTGGGAAGTAATTTTAAGGGGGAAGCCATGGTAAAGATAACAGTAAAGACAACAAAAAGAATGGAGATCGTTGACCTGACAAGTTCAGTTGTATCAATCGTTCATGATAGCGGAGTTAAAGATGGTATTTGTGTAGTTTACTGTCCTCATACTACCGCAGGGATTGCGGTAAATGAAAATGCAGACCCTACAGTCAAACAAGATATAATTAATAAGCTCGCCGAGCTTGTTCCCCAAACAGGAACATACAGACATCTGGAAAGGAACTCTGATGCCCATATAAAAAACGTATTAATAGGTCCTTCGTTAACCTTTATTATAGAGAATGGTAAGTTAGAGCTTGGGACATGGCAGGGAGTTTTTTTTATTGAGGGCGATGGTCCTCGCACAAGAGAGGTATGGGTTAAGCTAATGGGTAAATAAATTTTTTAAAATCTAGTATAAAGGAGAGGAGATGGGTCTTAAAAAAAATATAGAAGAAGATATGAAAGGTGCACTTAAATCGAAAGATACTTTAAGACTTCAAACTATAAGGTTTTTGCTATCTCAAATAAAAAATAAAGAGATTGACGCAAGAAGAGAGTTGCAAGACGAAGAGATCTATAAGATTATTATGACACTTGTAAAGCAGAGGAAGGAAAGTATAGAAATTTTTGAAAAAGCTGGTAGGATAGAGCTTCTGGAAAAAGAGAAAAAGGAGTTGGAGATATTAGAATCTTATCTACCTAAAATGCTCACCGATGATGAAATAGAAAAAATGGTTGAGGAAGTTATAAAAGAGATTAATGCAAATGGGCTAAAGGATTTAGGGAAGGTTATGAAGGCTCTAATGCCAAAAGTATCTGGAAGAGCTGATGGTAGCAAGATTAACGAGATAGTCAAGAAAAAGCTTGGTTAAACTAAATAATGCCCCTTATAGGTTTTGAAAGAAGGGATTTGGATAAAGTACTCGGTTATGTCTCCCTCTTTGCTGAGACAGTTTATGGAAAAGAAGCTATTGCTAAGCTTCCTATTCTTGATTCTATATCATCAATAAAGATTGAACATAATAGGATAAAAAAGATACAGGAGTTGATAGTTAGAAATAACTATCAGATACCTTATATAGACGATATAAGAGTTGTTTTAAGTAGGATTGAAAAGGCTGATTTAATATCTGAAGAAGAGGCTGGATTTATATTTTTAAATCTAAATCAGTTAATAGCCTTTCTTGATAGATACCTAACTCTAAATCTTCATGCAATATTAGAATATTCTTTCATTTTTATGGCGGAACTAAAGGATCTTAAGTCAGAGTTATCAAAATTTCTTACAGAAAGAGGTAAGTTAAACCCTGACTGCTCTCCAGAGTTAAAGAAGATAATGTTAGAGAAGGAGTTTTTAAGAGAGAATATTATAGAGAAGTTAGAAAGGCTAATGTCTTCAAAGCCCAATATCTTTCAAGATAAATACTATACAATAAGAGATGGTAGATATGTTCTTCCTCTTAAAGCTAATTTTAAAAAAGAGATCAAGGCGGTTATTAGAGATACCTCTCAATCAGGCGATACCTTATTTGTAGAGCCAGATATCATCTCCCCCTTAAATGATAAATACATATTTGCTGAGAAAAGGGAAGAGATCGAGAAAAGAAAAATATTAACAAATATTAAAGATAAAATAAAAGTATTATCTAAAGAGATAAGAGAAGGTTTAGAGTTTTTAGGCTATATAGACAGTCTTGTGGCAAGGGGAAGATATCTCCTTAAGTATGATCTATATTTTCCAGAAATTGCTGAAAATATTGACATCTCTTTATACAGGGCCTATCATCCTCTTTTTATTGATAAAAGTAATGTAGTTAAGAATGATTTAGTTTTATCAAGAGATAAAAAGATCTTTCTTATTACAGGTCCTAATGGTGGGGGCAAGACTGTAGCTATAAAAACAATCTCTATAATACTTCTTTTAACCCATATGGCAGTACCTACGCCAGTATCAGAAAAATCGAAAGTTCCCTTTTTTAAAAACTTTTGTTTTGATATGGAAGATAGGCAGAGTATCGAAGCTGGAGTAAGTAGTTTTACTTCAAAAATGCTTCTTTGGAGAGAGATTATTAAAAATATAACCAGTGAGACTATTGTTTTTATTGATGAGTTAGGTAATTTTACAAATCCAAAAGAAGGAACTGCTATCTCAATAGCCTTTCTTGATCATTTAGTGAGTAAGAAGGGTATAGTGGTTTCAGGGACACACATTGACGAGATTAAAGAATATGTATCCTCGAGAAAAGACGGGATAGTTTCTTCTATGCTTTGGGATGATAATGAACAAAAGCCTCTATATAAAATATCCTACGGCTTCTACTCTGGTAGTTTTGCTATAGAAGTACTAAAAAAATTAGGCTATGAAGAAGATTTTATAAAAAAGTGTGAAAATAACTTGGCTAATGATTATATTTATATAGAGGAAATAAAAAAGAAAAGAGAGAGAGAGTATGTAGAAGTTTTAAGACTTAAAGAGCACTTAGAGGAGAGTAAAAAAGAGATTGAGACTATAAAAAAAGAAAGAGAGTTACTATTGAAGAAAATAGAAGAGGAAAAATATGGTCTTTTAAGTAAATATACAAAAGAGATAGAGGAGTTAAAGAGAAAAATAGAAGAAAATATGGCATTGTTACCTAATGATAGAAAATTGGCAAGGGAGTTTTATAAAGCAATATCATCAGAAAGTTACGGTGTATTAAAAAAACTGAAGGAGTTTAAAGTTACAGATTTAGATGAAGAGCCCCTAAAGGTTGGAGATGAGGTATTTATTATGAGTATTAATGAAAGGGGTAAGATAATTGCTATAGATGGAGATAATTACAATGTATTGACTAAAAATTTAAAAATATGGATTGATAGTTCAGTGCTTAAGAAGGTTGATAAAGATTCTTCAAAAAGAGGTATCAGAAAAGAGGATAAAGATAGTTTATATCGAGAAAAAATTGACAATCTTCAGATAGATGTAAGAGGCAAAAGAGTAGATGATGCCTTAATATTAATTGATAAATTCTTAGATAGGGCGCTTCTTGCTGGAGCAGATACTGTTAAGGTTATTCATGGAGCTGGAGAGGGCAAGTTGAGAGAGAGTATCCATAAATTCCTAAAGACCTCACCGGTAGTTAATAATTATAGGGTCGGTAGTTATATAGAACCTGGCGGCAGTTATTATACTATTATAGAGTTGAAAAAATGATTTTAATTACACAGATTTGGCAAGAATCAGCTATTTTGAAGCTTGTCATATTAGGGAAGTATTGTGAAGATAAATAGAGAGCTTATAAGGGAAAAATTAAATATTGTTGAGTATATATCTCGCTATATTTCCCTAAACAAGAGAGGTAAAAATTATGTAGGCTTATGTCCCTTTCATCAAGAAAAAACACCTTCTTTTACAGTTAGCGAAAGTAAACAGATATTTTACTGCTTTGGATGTAATAAAGGAGGAGATTTAATCGAGTTCCTTAAGAATTATTTAAAGATGGATCATATTGAGATATTAGAAAATTTGGAGAAAGAGACAGGGCTAACTCTTTTTGAAAGAGATAAGGATTATAACAAAAAAGTTAAAGAGATAAGAAAAATATTAGAAATTAATAAAAAGGCGGCACTGTACTTTTTAAATAATCTTTATAAGACAAAAGAAGGGGCTAAGGCCTTAACTTATTTAAAAAATAGGAAATTATCTCTAGAAACTATCAAGAAGTTCTATTTAGGTTATGGTGGTGTCGACTGGGATAGACTTTATAGAAATTTAATTAATGAAAACTTTGACAGAAAAGAGATTGATAAGACAGGTCTAATTTCTTCTACATCAGTGGGAGTAAAGGATTTTTTTAGAAATAGAATAATTTTTCCTATAATAAATAGTAAAGCGGAGATTATAGCCTTTGGTGGGAGGTCTTTAGACAATAGCCTTCCTAAATATGTTAACACACAAGAAACAATAGTATTTTCAAAAAGAAGTACCCTTTATGGGATGAATCTCGCTAAAGAACATATTGACAAGTCTAAGAAAGTATATATAGTTGAAGGTTACATGGACTGTTTAATGATGCACCAATCTGGTTATAATAATACTGTTGCAACCTTAGGGACAGCAATCACAGAAGAACATATAAAACAATTAAAACCGATGGTTGAAGACTTTTATCTTATCTACGATGGAGATGCGGCAGGCAAAAAAGCTGCTCTAAGGGGGATTGAGTTATTCCTAAATCAAAGCATAAATCCTTTCATAGTTATACTTCCGGAAGGAGAAGATCCCGATAGTTTAATTTCTAAAGGTAGAAAAGAAGAACTTGACAGGGCAATAGGGGATGCAAAAAACGGTATTGACTTTTTAATAGATTTTTATAAAATAATACATTCACTGTCTTCTATAAGTGGACAGAGAGCTTTTATCCTACAAATAAAAAAACATATTGAAAATATTACAAATCCCTTGGAGCGTTCACTTTTGATTAGGGCTGTCTCAGAGCAAATAGGCTTTAGCAAAGAAGAGATTATTGAGGTCTTCAAAACAAGAGAAAAAAATGATATAATTAACATAGGAGTAAATAATACGCCAGAAGATACTGTAACAGCTATCTTGATAAAAAATCCTGAATATATTACACAAGTAGAAACTGAAATCTTAGCTGCTTTCAGCCAAGACCATATCTCTATTATTAATAAATTTGTTACGGGAAAGAAGTTTGATGACTTAACTCCAACGGCAAATCAACTATATTATAGACTCAATATGTTATCGGACAGTTTTGAGGAAAATTTAAAAAAAATTTTTCTTGATAACTTAATTTTTTTAAAAAATAAATATTATGAAAAGATTAACGAAGAGCTAACTAAAAGGATAATAGATGCTGAAAAAAGCGGTGATTTCTCTCTTGTCAAAGAGTTGATGTCAGAAAAAGATAATATAAAAAAAAAGCAAAAGACATTATTAAAATTTGGGAGTAATTAGAATATATGAAAAACAAAAAAAATATTAAAGAAGATGCTATGATTGAGGAAATGATTGCTATGGGAAAGAAAAAGGGGTTTGTTACTTATGATGACATAAACAACAAGCTCCCTGAAGATTTCACAACCGACTATATTGATGAAGTAATAAGTATTTTTGAAGAAGTTGATATTCCTGTAGTAGATAACATATCAAGTCTATCTACTCGAACCTATCTTGAAGAGGATATGGAGTTAGAAGAGGGTTATGAGGAGCTTGATGAAGAGCTTGTTAAAGGTAGCGACCCTGTAAGGTTGTATTTAAAGGAGATGGGAAGTGTAAATTTGCTTGATAGAGAGGGCGAGATAGAGTTAGCTAAGAAGATAGAAAATGGTGATTTAAAAATAATTAAAGCTCTAATATCTTACACGCCTGTTTTTGAAGATTTTATTAAATTAGGAAACTTAATAGAAAAAGGAGAGATTTCCGTAAAAGATATAATAAGTGATTACGAAGAAGAGGAAGAAGAGGGATATGAAGGAGAAGAAGAAGAGAAAGAGACTAACTACACCCATATACTCGAGTTTTTTAATACCCTTCAGAAAAAATATATAGAGTTGAAAAAGGCAAGAAAAAGTAACAGCGAGAAAAAAATAAAGAAACTTGAAGAGGAGATAATTAATATTATCTTAGATATGGATATAAATGAGAAATTAATTAGTTCCTACAGACAGAAGATGGAGGCTGATTACGAAAATTATTATAAAAAATATATAGACAAAGCACTATCAAAGCTAAAAAAAGAGTTTAATTTGAATTATGAAGAGGCCGAACTCTTGTATCAGACTATTTATGAGGGAGTTTCCTTGCCCAAAAAGAAGATTACTCTTCCTAAAGACGGTTTAAATAAGGCTAAAAAGATTTTATCTGAAGAGGTTAAATCAATTAAAGATAATGTTAGTAAGTTAGGGATAGAGCCTAAGAGCTTCTCGGGTTATTTACAGTTATTGAAAGAGGGAGATGAAGAAAAATCGAAGGCAAAAAGACAGCTCATTGAGGCCAATCTTAGACTTGTTGTAAGTATTGCAAAAAAATATACTAATAGGGGTTTACAGTTTCTTGACTTAATACAGGAAGGCAATATTGGTTTGATGAAGGCTGTGGATAAGTTTGAATATAAGCGAGGTTATAAATTTAGTACCTATGCAACTTGGTGGATTAGACAGGCAATTACAAGAGCAATAGCAGATCAGGCAAGGACAATAAGAATTCCTGTTCATATGATTGAGACTATTAACAAACTTATTAGAGAGTCCCGTGCTTTAGTACAAGAGTTGGGTAGGGAACCTACCGCAGAAGAGATAGCTGAAAAGACAGAGTTGCCTGTTGAGAAGGTCAGGAAGATATTAAAGATTGCTAAAGAACCAATCTCATTAGAAACGCCTATTGGAGAGGAAGAAGATAGCCATTTGGGCGATTTTATTGAGGATAAGAAGAGTTTATCTCCTGTTGACGCTGTTGTTCAAGGTAATCTCACAGAGACTGTGTCAAACGTTCTTGCAACTTTAACTCCGAGAGAAGAAAAGGTTATTAGACTTAGGTTTGGAATAGGAGAAAAATATGATCACACTTTAGAAGAGGTAGGACAAGAGTTTAAGGTTACCAGAGAGAGGATAAGGCAGATAGAAGGTAAAGCCTTAAGAAAGTTAAGACATCCAATAAGGGCTAAAAAGTTGAAACCTTTCGTTGAGTAGTTAAAAAAAACAATTTGGAGGGACTATGGATATCAAAATTAATTTTTCAAATCTGGAACATAGCGATGCCATTAGAGAGTATGCAGAAATAAAAATAGGTAAAAAATTGAAGAAGTATGTTGAAGAACCTATAACATTACAGATTACCCTTGCCTTAGAAAAACTTTCTCATATCGTAAAAGTAAATTTAAATGCCAATGGTTTTCTTATTCATGTGGAAGAGAAGGACACAAATATTTACTCTGCCATTGATCTGGTCTCTGATATACTTGAAAGAAAGTTAAAAAAATATGTTGAAAAGATTAAAGACAAGAAAAACAAGAATAATAAAAATAAAGGACTTTCAATAAAGGAAGAAGTTTTAAGCTTATCTGAAGAAGACGGTTCTAAGAAAGAGGTTATAAAAGTAAAAAATTATGAGATTAAACCTATGGATATAGAAGAAGCAGTTATGCAAATGGATCTATTGAATAGAGATTTTCTCGTATTTATAAACACTGAAACTGATAAAGTCAATGTAATCTACAAAAGGAGAGATAATAACTACGGTCTAATAGAGGCAACAAAAAAATAGATAGACGAGTTAATTTTTAATGAAAATTTTTCTTATTACAGGACTATCCGGAGCAGGTAAGACTGTATTTATCAAAGCCTTAGAGGATATAGGTTATTTTTGTGTAGATAACTTACCTGTTCCTCTTCTCAAAAATTTTTTCGACTTATTAAAAAAAGAGAAGAGATACAATAAGGTTGCTGTTGTAGTTGATGTTAGAGAAAAATTTTTTCTCTCTAAATCAAATAAATTCTTAACAAATATCTTTAAAAAAGTCCCCGAACTACAGATTATTTTTCTTGAGGCAAGAGATGAGATCTTAATTAGAAGGTTTAATGAAACAAGAAGGAAACACCCTCTTGACACCTTTGATATAATAGACAGTATTCAAGAGGAAAGAAGGATTTTAAAGGCCTTTAAAGATAAGGCCCATTATGTTGTAGATACCTCAAATAGTAATAATTATGATTTAAGAAGACAAGCAGAGTTAATAGCTGAAGGAAAAATTGAGCCTCAGCGTATAAAATTAAAAATAATAAGCTTTGGTTTTAAGTATGGCATGCCAATAGATGCTGACAATATTTTTGACGTAAGATTCATACCTAACCCCTATTATGTTACAGAATTAAAAGAAAAAAAAGGAACTGATAGGGAAGTAAAAAAATTTATTGAAGAGAAAAAAGTCACCAAAACATTTATAAAAATGTTAGAGAAGTTGCTACCTTTTATGATTAAAAACTATGATAAAGAGGGGAAAGATTTTATTGTAATCGCCTTTGGTTGTACCGGTGGCAGACACCGATCTGTATATTTTGCAGAGTACTTTTATCAATTCCTGAATCAAAGTTATAAAAATATCTCGCTCTATCATAGAGACCTTAAATAAAAAATAGAAATTTTCTTAATATGAAAATCCCTTTTGTTTCCCCATTAAAGACTGAGAAGTCTTAGTTTATGATAGAAAAAGCGATAAATATCTATATCTTTCTGACAAAATTCAAAAAAATTTATAAAACAATTAGAGTGTTTGTCTTAAGAAAATTTACTAATACTAAAATTTTTTTTCTAATAGTAAAAAATTGTTTGACACTTACAAATATTAACTGTAATATCTTATTTATTGTTCAGCATTTTTTTCCAAAATTCTTTAAGGACATTTTATATTACGAGGGGGCTTTATGATTAAAAGAAAAAAGATATCTATTGTAGGTGCAGGCAACGTAGGTGCCACAGCAGCACACTGGGCAGCTGCTAAGGAGCTTGGAGATATTGTTCTTGTTGATATTGTGGAGGGAGTTCCTCAAGGAAAGGGACTTGATCTGTTAGAGGCAATGCCTGTAGAAGGCTCTGATGTATCAATTATTGGTACCAATAGCTACGAAGAGACAAAAGATTCTGATGTAGTAATAATAACCGCCGGAATACCTCGCAAACCAGGAATGAGTAGAGATGACTTAATATCTACAAATACTAATATTGTTAAGTCCGTAACAGAACAAGTAGTTAAATACTCTCCTAATGCTTTTATTATCGTCGTTTCAAACCCACTTGATGCGATGACCTATGTAGCTTATAAGGTTTCTGGATTCCCGAGAAATAAAGTATTAGGAATGGCAGGGGTACTCGATACCGCAAGGTTTAGAACATTTTTGGCGGAAGAGTTAAAAGTTTCAGTTGAGGATGTAGTTGCCTTTGTTTTAGGTGGCCATGGAGATACTATGGTGCCTATGGTAAGGTATTGTTCTGTTGGTGGTATACCTGTTACAAAGCTTATATCAAAAGAGAGGCTTGATGCAATTGTTCAGAGAACAAGGGATGGTGGCGCAGAGATTGTTAATTATCTTAAAACGGGTAGTGCCTATTATGCACCATCATCATCTGTTGTGGCCATGGCAGAGGCAATCTTAAAAGATAAGAAAAGGATTATGCCATGCGCTGTATATCTACAAGGTGAGTATGGTCTTAACGATACAGTGGTGGGGGTACCTATTAAAATTGGTGGCAGTGGTGTTGAGCATATTTATGAGTTAGAGTTTACAGATGAAGAAAAAGAGATGTTCAAAAAATCTGTGTCATCCGTTAACGAGTTAATATCAAAGACAGGGTTATAATATTTTATGAGAAAAATATGTAAAGACGAGATAATAAGTGCTGTAAAAGAAATTTTCTTAGAGGCTGGAAAGTGCTTACCTAATGATGTCACTGAAGCCTTTGTCTTGGCAAGGGAACAGGAGATATCTCCGTTAGGTAAGGCTATACTTGACCAACTTATTGAAAATAAAGAGATAGCAGAAACGGAAGGGCTTGCGCTATGTCAGGATACGGGCTTTGCAGTTGTCTTTGTTGAGTGGGGAGAAAAGGTGCTCTTCGACGGAGAAAACCTTTATGAGGCTATAAACGAAGGTGTCAGACTTGCCTATCAAGAAGGTTTTTATAGAAAATCAATAGTTTCTGATCCCCTTTTTGATAGAAAAAATACTGGTGATAATACTCCCTGTCTTCTACATATAGATATAGTACCTGGTGATAAGGTAAAGATAATTGCCGCTCCTAAAGGTGGAGGAAGCGAAAATATGAGTGCTATTAAGATGCTTCGTCCTGCCGATGGTGTGGAAGGCGTAAAAAAATTTGTTATAGAAACAGTTGAAAAGGCAGGTGGTAATCCCTGTCCGCCAATTATTGTAGGCATAGGTATAGGTGGTACTTTTGAGAAATCTGCCTTTCTTGCTAAAAAGGCTTTGTTGAGAGAGATAGGTTCAAAAAACATCGACAATAGATATGCTAAGCTGGAAGAAGATCTTCTTGAAGCTATAAACAAGTTAGGCATAGGTCCTATGGGGTTTGGAGGAAGGATTACTGCCCTTGCAGTTCATATAGAGTTTTATCCCTGTCATATAGCAAGCTTACCAGTGGCTGTAAACATTCAATGTCACAGCGCAAGACATAAAGAGATTATTTTGTAGAGGGTCTATGGTAAAAAAAATAATAACCCCCTTAACAGATGAGGTAATAGTAAGTTTAAAATGTGGAGACCTTGTTTCTATAACCGGTTATATATACACAGCAAGGGATGCAGCCCACAAAAGGTTGGTAGAGATTATTAGAGAAGGAAAGGAACTTCCCTTTGATATCAAAGGTGCGATTATTTATTATGTTGGGCCAACGCCCCCACCACCGGGTAAAGTAATAGGTTCAGCAGGCCCTACAACAAGTTATAGAATGGATAGCTATGCACCAATCTTGATTGAAATAGGATTAAAGGGAATGATTGGGAAGGGAAAACGCTCTAAGGAAGTAAAAGATGCCATGATTAAAAACAAGGCTGTTTATTTTGGTGCCACTGGTGGTGCAGGAGCTCTTTTGTCAAAACATATAAAAGTTTCTGAACTTGTTGCTTATGAAGATTTAGGTCCCGAAGCTATTAGAAAGCTTTATGTAGAAGACTTTCCTGCCATAGTTATCAACGATATTTACGGTAATGATTTATATGAAGAGGGAATGAAAAAATATAGGATAGAATAAATCTGTGGAGAGAAAGTTACAGTTTTATCTAAGAAGATTACATAACATAACAGGAATATTTCCTCTCGGTTATTTTCTTTATTATCACTTAAAAGCCGGAGAGACATTCTCCCAGATAGGGTCAATTTTTTCGTTTTTCTTTTTATGGTTGCCAATTATTTTTCACAGCCTTTATGGAATTTATATCATCTATGAAGGAGATATGAATGTTTGCTGTTATCGATATCTAAGAAATTTTATGTATTTTCTCCAAAGATGGACAGGTCTTTTTATTGTAATTTTTCTTATATACCATATTTATTTAATGAAGATGGGCTTTTTTGAGAGTCAACCCTTACAAAATTTTTTACTATTTTCTCTTGTTGTAATATCGGTATTTCATTTTTCTAATGGTATATTCGGATTTTTAGTAGACTATGGGATTACGGTAGGTGATAGAGCTCAACGAGTAGGAGTTATGTTAAGTTTTATTGTATTCCTTTTTTTTGGTGTTTACGGAGTAATAAAATTTTATAGATTTGTTGGATAACAAACATATGTCCTGTGAGATTATAATTGTAGGTGGTGGGCTAGCTGGTTTGTCGGCAGCTATATCCTGTTGTGAAAAAAATTTGAAGGTAAAGCTCTTTTCAATCCTTCCTGTTAAGAGGTCCCATTCTGTCTGTGCCCAAGGTGGTATAAACGCATCTGTTAATACAAAAGGCGAGGGCGATAGCCCTTATTACCACTTTTACGAAACTATATACGGTGGTGATTTTTTAGCAAATCAGCCTCTCGTAAAGGATATGTGTGATAACGCTCCAAATATAATCTATCTACTTGATAGAATGGGCGTTATGTTTAATAGAACACCAGAAGGATTTTTAGATTTTAGGAGATTTGGTGGAACAAAATTTCATAGAACTGCCTTTGCCGGGGCTACAACAGGTCAGCAAATACTTTATGCCCTTGACGAACAGGTAAGAAGATTTGAAGCAAAGGGTCTTGTTGAGAAGTTTGAAGGATGGGAGTTTCTTAGAGCTGTGATAGATGATCAGGGAGTTTGCAGAGGTATAGTAGCTGGAAACATAAGCAATCTTGAGATAAATTTTTTTCCTGCCGAAGCAGTTATAATGGCTACCGGTGGGATAGGCATGATATTTGGGAAGAGCACAAACTCTTTAGTATGCAATGGTTCTGCTCAATCTATACTCTATCAACAGGGCGCAAAATATGCCAATGGGGAGTTTATACAGGTTCATCCTACAGCTATAGCTGGTGGAGATAAGCTTAGGCTTATATCAGAATCAGTTAGAGGAGAGGGTGGTAGATTATGGACCTATAGGGATGGTAAGAGATGGTATTTTCTGGAAGAGAAATACCCCTCCTATGGCAATCTCGTACCAAGAGATATAGCGAGTAGAGAAATATTTAATGTATGTGTTGAGATGGGGTTGGGGGTTGATGGTAAAAATTTTGTCTATCTTGATGTGACCCATCTTGATAGAAAAACTCTTGAGTATAAATTAGGTGGAGTTCTTGAGATTTATCAAAAATTTACAGGTGAAGACCCCTACACAAAACCGATGAAAGTATTCCCAGCTGTTCACTATACTATGGGCGGATTATGGGTTGATTATAATCAGATGACTAATATACCAGGGCTTTTTGCAATAGGAGAGTGTGATTATCAGTATCACGGTGCAAATAGATTAGGAGCAAACTCACTTCTATCTTGTATTCATTCAGGTCTTATTGTTGGGGAGAAGATATCAAACTATCTATCATCACTTAGTTATAGTTGTTTTGATATACCTAAAAGTCTCTTTGAAAGAGAGAGCGCCTTTGTAACTAATAAGTTTGAAGGATATAAAAGGTTAAATGGTACAGAAAATCCCTATAATCTTTATGAAGAGCTAGGTAACATAATGACAGAGAATGTAACTGTAGTAAGGTATAATGATAAATTAAAGATTACTCTCGACAAATTAAAAGAGCTAAGAGAGAGAGTAGAAAAAGTTAACCCCCTTGACAGAACTAATCTGGCTAACCAGACAGTTTTTTTTATAAATCAGCTTCAAAATATGTTTGAATTGGCTATTGCTATCACAAAGGGCGCCTATTTAAGAAATGAAAGTAGAGGAAGTCATTATAAGCCTGAGTTCCCCCAAAGAGATGATGAAAATTTTCTCAAAACCACAGTTGCAGAATATAATCCAGAAGAGCCCAAAATATCTTATGAAGATATTGATATATCCTTTATTAAGCCAGTAGAGAGGAAGTACAATTAGTATGATTATTACAGTTAACGTGGAAAGGAGAGATAACCCTCTTTCCAAACCCTATATAGAGAGTTTTAGCCTTGATTTACCAGAAACGGCCAACGTTATCATGGTTTTAATGGAGATAAGAAAAAATCCAATAAATATTCAAGGCAAGAAAGTATCACCTGTCTCCTTTGAGTGCAGTTGTTTAGAAGAGGTATGTGGAGCCTGTACTATGAATATCAATGGTAAAGCAAGGCAGGCTTGTAGCGCTTTAATAAAAGATATAGGTAAAATCATAAACTTAACTCCCTTAAGAAAGTTTCCGGTAATTAGGGATTTAATTATTGATAGAAGAAAAATTTTTGAAGCACTGAAAAAGGTAAAGGCATGGGTACCAATAGACGGCATACATATACTTGGTCCGGGACCAAGGGTTTCTGAAAAGATACAACAGATAGGATATAGACTTTCAAGATGTATGAGCTGTGGAATATGTATGGAGGCCTGTCCTCAGGTTAACGAGAGAAGCAACTTTATAGGCCCAGCTGTGATTGCCCAAACTTACTTATTCAATTTGCATCCAACTGGTGCTATGATAAAAGAGGATAGGCTTGAATCCCTTTTAGAAGATGGTGGTATAAGTGAGTGTGGAAAGGCACAAAACTGTGCCAAGGTATGTCCTAAAGAAGTTCCTCTAACTTATGCCATAGGCAAATTAAATCGAGATACCTTAATATATAGTATAAAAAGATTGCTTGATACATAAGGGGGGTTAATGTTACTTAGATTAACAAAAGATATACTAAATAATGAGCTTTTCAAGGCAGTTTCCGATATCTCGGCACAAAAAATTATGAGTTGTTACCAATGTGGCAAATGCAGCGCCGGTTGTCCACTTGCTGATAAGATGGATTACGTTCCCAATGAGATGATGAGATTGTGTATGTTGGGGCAGATTGAAGAGCTTATAAACTCAAAGGCAATATGGTTGTGTACCTCATGTTTTCAATGTGGAACAAGATGTCCAAAGGGTATAGAAGTTCATAGAGTATTTGAGGCATTACGTAGTATCGCCTTAAGAGATGGAAAAAATTATACAGATATAGAAGAGCTTCCCCAAGAGATATTAGATGAGATGCCTCAGCAGGCTATAATAGCTGGTTATAGAAAATTTGAATCTCTTGAATAGTTAGCAGTATAAAAATAGATTAAAATTAAAAGGGGTATTAGATGGTAAGCTATCCATATTTCCCGGGCTGTGCATTAAGTACTAAGGCAAAGGCACTTGATATATCAGCAAGAGAGTCTATGAAAGCTCTCGGTTTTGAGTTAAAGGAGATAGAAGATTGGACTTGTTGTGGTGCTGTGTTTCCTTTAGCTGAGGATGAACACATAAGACTTGTGTCTCCCTTAAGAGCAATATTTAAGGCATCAAGGACCTCTAACAAACTCATAACCCTCTGTTCTGCCTGTTTCAATGTTTTAAGAAGAACTCAAAAACTCATCAAGAATAACAATACAAGACGAGAGAGAGTTTTTAATTACATGGAAGAAGAGGTGCCTGAAAATTTTAGTGATAATCTATCGGTTGTCCATTTGATTGAGATTATAAGAGATGAGATAGGTTTTGAGAATTTAGCAAAGAAGATTAAAAAACCTCTTAATAACCTAAAAATAGCCCCCTACTACGACTGTCTAACCTATAGACCACCAAAAGAGATGGAGTTTGAAGATCCGGAAAATCCTAAAATTTATACTCATCTGGTTACGGCACTTGGTGGTATAAGCATAGATTTTCCCTTTAGAAGCGAATGTTGCGGTGCCCATCTTGCTGTTAGTGATAGGGAAGCTTCTTTTGATTGTTCCTATAGGATATTAAGATCAGCTCAAGGCTCTGGTGCTGAAGCACTTTTAACTTCTTGTCCTCTTTGCCATTATAATCTTGACGCAAGACAATCTGAGATGGCAGAGGCAAAAATAGGTTTTAAACCAATTCCTGTTTTTTATCTGACTCAATTAATAGGGTTGGCACTTGATCTACCTATAGAATTACTGGGTTTTGAGAAGAATAAAGTTTCTCCTCTTAATCTTTTGAAAGAAAAGGGTCTATTATAAGGAGTAAATAATGAAAAAGATAGGGTTATATATCTGTCATTGTGGAAGTAATATTGCTGGGGTAGTAAATATAGAAAGAGTCAAAAATTACTTCTCTTCTGTGGAAGGTGTTGAGATATCGGACGATTATAAATATATGTGTTCTGAGCCAGGTCAGAAAAAGCTTAGAGATGCTATTTTGGAGAAGGGCTTAAACGGTGTTGTTGTTGCCTGTTGCTCTCCAAGAATGCATGAGATTACTTTTAGAAATGCTGCTTTGGCTGCTGGACTTAATCCTTATCAGGTAGAGATTGCTAATATTAGAGAACAATGTAGTTGGGTCCATCAGAAAGACAAAGAAAAAGCTACGAATAAGGCTATTGAGATAATTAAGACAATGATTGAAAAAGTTAAGAGAGATGAACCGCTTGAGCCGATAGAGTTTGATATTACAAAAAGAGCACTTGTTATTGGTGGCGGTATAGCAGGAATTACTGCTGCAGTTGATATAGCTAATGCTGGATATGAAGTAATACTTGTTGAGAAAAAGCACTCAATTGGCGGTAAGATGCTCCAGCTGTCAGAAACCTTTCCAACTTTAGATTGCGCCCAATGTACCCTTACACCAAAGACTGTCGAAGCAGGGAGACATAGCAAGATTAAGTTGTTGGTCTATTCAGAAGTTGAGGAAGTAAAGGGATATATAGGTAATTTTGATGTAAAGATAAGAAAAAAGGCATCCTATGTAGATTGGTCAAAATGTACCGGTTGTGGTCTCTGTCAGGAAAAATGTCCTTCAAAAACAGCCTCTGAGTTTGATAGAGAGTTAGGAGAAAGAAAGGCTATATACACACTCTCTCCTCAAGCTGTACCTAATAAGCCCATAATTGATAAAGAAAGCTGTAGATTTTTTAGGGAGGGCAAATGTAAAGTATGTGAGAAGGTTTGTCCTGTCCAAGCTATAGTATATGACATGAAAGATGAGGTTATTGAAGAGAAGGTTGGTGCTATCATTGTTGCAACAGGCTATGACATACTTGAGGTTGATAAGGTGCCAGAGTATGGTTATGGCATGTATCCTGATGTTATAGATGGGCTTCAGTTTGAGAGAATAAACTCTGCCTCAGGTCCAACAGGTGGAGAGATTAAGAGGCCCTCTGATGGTAAGGTGCCAAAAGAGGTGGTTTTTATTAAATGTGTAGGCTCAAGAGACCCAGAAAAGGGTATCCCCTATTGTTCAAGAATATGTTGTATGTATTTAGGAAAACACGCAAGATTATATAAACATAAAGTGCCTGATGGGCAGGCCTATCTTTTTTACATGGACATTCGTTCTTTTGGTAAGGGTTATGAGGAGTTTATCCAGCAATCAATGGAAGAGGCAAACCTGCTTTATATAAGAGGAAGAGTAGCAAGAATTTTTCAAGAAGGTGATAAACTCGTTGTATGGGGTGTGGATACCCTTTCTGGCAAAAAAGTGGAGATTAAGGCTGATATGGTTGTTTTAGGAACAGCCGTATTGCCTTCTGAAGGGGCTAAGGATTTAGCGAAGGTATTAAGAACTGCAACTGATGAGTATGGTTTTTTAAATGAGGCACATATTAAGCTAAAGCCTGTTGAAAGTATGACAAGTGGTATCTATTTAGCTGGTTGCGCTCAATCTCCAAAAGATATACCTGATACGGTTTCTCAGGCTGGTGCTGCGGCAGCAAAGGTACTATCTTTGTTTGGTAAGGATAAGATGGTGCAAGAACCGTTGGTAGCTTGTGTTGATACAGACTTGTGCAGTGGTTGTGGCCTATGTGTAGCTGCCTGTCCTTTTGACGCAAGACAGTTGGATACAGAAGAAAAGATAAGTATGGTAAATGAGGCTCTCTGTCAGGGCTGTGGTGCCTGCGTATCGGTCTGTCCCAACAAAGCCTGTAGTCTCAGAAATGCAATGCCAAAAACATACATCTCTATGCTTGAAAGGTATTTATAATGAATAAGAGCTTGTTAATAGAAGTAAATAGGGTATCAGGACAGGATTTAAAGCTCTGCTATCAGTGTCAAAAGTGTACGGCTACCTGTCCTGTCTCAGATTTTATGGATATTAAACCAGATATTATGGTTAGAAAGGTTATACTTGGTGAAGAGAATGATATCTTAAACTCCAAGACGATCTGGATATGCACTGGTTGTGAGACCTGTGGAAGTAGATGCCCTAACATTATAAGTGTAGGAAAGATTAACGAGTTTATGAGGGAGAGGGTTTACAAAAGCGGACTTAAACCAGCAGTTAAACCAGCCCTTGATATACATATAGCCTTTCTAAATAGTATAAAAAGATTTGGTATTGTAAACGAAGCAACTATGCTTGCAGAGTTTAAGTTAAGGACAAAAGACTTTTTTAGTGATTTAGGATTAGGTCTTAAAATGTTGCTTAAGGGCAAGATCCCTCTAAAAATACATAAGATTAAAGCTATTGATGAAATTAGAAAGATTATGAGGTAATATAATGCTTGAGATAACCTACTATCCTGGTTGCACATTAACAACAACGGCCTTTGAATATGGAGATTCAACTACTACAGTATTAAAAAGGCTCGGTGTAACAATAAAAGAGATACCTGACTGGAACTGCTGTGGCGCTGCTTCTGCAAAAAGCTTAGATCATAAACTATCACTTTTAATACCTGCAAGAAATATAAGAAACGCAGTACCTTTAAAAAATGATATCTACGTGCCCTGTGCGGGTTGTTATAACAATCTTATGAAGGCAAAGAAAGCATTAGAAGAGGATGATAAGAAGAAAGAGATTGAAAAGGAGCTCAACTTTAATTTTCAAGAGATACCTAATATCTACCCATTGATGAACTTGTTTTTGAGAGAAGAGGTTAAAAATATACTAATTAACAATAAGTTTAAAGAGTCAGTTAAGGTTGCCTCTTACTACGGCTGTGCCTTTTTGCGTCCTCAAGAGGTATTGAAAAACGAGCATCCTGAGCTGCCTCAGTCAATAGATAATATTTTAAACAGCCTTGGGGTTGACACAGTTGAGTGGCCTCTAAAGAACTTTTGCTGTGGTGGAGACCTTAGCTTAGCTGACCCTTTAATTGTTTCGAAACTTGTGGATAAAATAATTACTTATACTAAAGAGGCTGGTGCTGAGGCTATCGTTACTGCCTGCCCTCTCTGTATGGCAAATTTAGAGATGAGACAAAGTGTGACGATGCCAGTCTTTTATTTTACTGAAATTATTGGCATCGCCCTTTCCTTAGAGAAAGATATATGGTGGAAGAAGCACTTAGTAGATCCTACAAAAATTGTAGAAAAATTTAAGAGGGCAAAGAGATAATTATGAAAGTACCTGTTGTAGTTGTAGGTTCAGGCTTTTCTGGCAGTTCTACTGCCTTTCATTTAGCAAACTTAGGTATAAAAACTATGGTCATTGAAAGGAACGAGACTTTAGGAGGCTACTTTCCAACTCTTGAGATGCAGTTTCCTACCAACTCCTGTGGTGTCTGCTTTATGAACCCCCAATACCCCTCTTTCTGTCCCTATATTGAGCTTGAGAGAGAAGAAAATATTCAAACTATTACTGGAGCGAACATAGTTCAGATAAAAAAGATTGATGTAGGTTATAAGGTTATTTATGAAAATAAAGAGGGTCTCTATGAGTTAGAGACTGATGCTATAGTTCTCGCTTCAGGTTATGATACCTTCGATGTAAAGGACAAACCAGAGTTGGGAGGAGGTATCTATAAAGAGGTTTTACCATCTATTGAAATGGAAAAACTTATCTATAAAGTAAGAGCCGGCTTGGAAACAATATCAGCCAAAAAAATAGCTTATATACAATGTGTAGGATCAAGAGATTTAAGGATTTCAAGACCCTATTGTTCTTCCTTTTGTTGTATGTTTGCCATTAAACAGGCTATGCTTTTAAAAGATATAGATCCAGAGATAGATATTTCTATATTTTACATGGATATACGTGCCTTTGGTAATGGTTATGAGAGATATTATAATGAGGCTAAAGAGAAAGGTATTAAGTTTATAAGAAGCGCAGTGGCAAACGTTAAAAAAAGACCTTCCACAGGGAAGTTGGAGCTTTTATACACAAAGGAAGGGGCTGCTTATGAAGAGACTTTTGACTTAGTTATATTGTCTCAGGGTGCTGATTTTATAAACAGGGCTAACAAAATCTGTAAAGATTTAGGATTAACTATCGATTATCACGGTGATGGTTTAAAGAATAGAGAGGTTTTACCGAATTTTTTTGTTACAGGCTCTGTTTTTGAGCCGATGGACATACCAGACTCAGTTATTGACGGAGCTTACACAGCTTCTTTGCTCTCAGAAAGATTTACTTTTGAGATAAAGGATAGTGCAGCGCCTATAAAGATAAAATCTCATAAGTTAAGGAGCTTAGCTATAGTTGGACTGAATCTACCTTCAGAGCTTTTTAGTACCTTAAGTGATAATTTTGAGGGGATAATAAATCTAAAAGACCTTGATGAGCTATCCTTTTTTATAACCAAGAAAGAAATAGATGCCCTCTGCCTTATTTGTGAAGATATTAGGATTATTGAAGAAAAGTTAAGAAATAAAGACAATTTCGGTATACACAAAGATTCTATAATCATTATTCCTTCTAAAAGTTATAACTTAATTGAAGAAATTAAATCTGCTCTGGTTAGATTAAAGGCCGTTCACAGACAAAAATATTTACCCAGAAAAATTAACAACAAAGTTGTCGTTATAGGTGCTGGAGTAGCTGGATTAGTATCTTCTATCAGATTATCAAGGCTTGGCTTACCTGTAGTGCTTGTGGAAAAGGAGGAGTCCTTAGGAGGAAGAATAAAGGATCTGCCTTCAAGAAAAGCCCTTATTGAGGAGCTTATAAAGACTATCGATACTGAAGGCAAGGTTGAGATTTTAAAAGGTTTTGTAACTAAAAACATCGAAGGAAGATTTGGTGATTTTAAGTTAATAGTTGAATCAGAAAAAGAAAAAAGGGTTATAGATTGTGGTGCTATAATAATAGCCTCTGGTGGTAAGCCAAGAAAAAATCTTTTTCCCTTTGAAGATAATCTAAAGGTCTTTACACACCATGATTTTGAGTATAAATTTGATGAGCTCATAAAGGCTAAAAACATTGTAATGTTACAATGTGCTGGTTCAAGAACAAAAGAAAATCCTGTTTGTTACAGGGTTTGTTGTTATAAATCTGTAGAAAATGCCATTAAAATTAAAGAAACCTCTTCAGATGTTGAGATATTTATTCTTCACAGAGACATAAGAACCTATGGTTACAAAGAAAATCTCTATAGAAAGGCAAGGGAGTTAGGAATTCATTTTGTAAGATTTCTTGAAGAACCTAAGATTTCTGTTAACAATGATTTTGTTCTTTTAAATCTAAAAGAAGAAGGGTCTGGTAAAGATTTCAATTTAAAGGCTGATTTTCTGGTATTGGCAACAGGTATAGATACGAATAATGATACCATCAAAGAGGTTTTTGGATTTGAATTAAGAGATGGTTTTATCCTTCCTTACAATAATAAAGCTGCTATTACTGATATAAAAAACGGTATTTACTCTGCAGGTCTTTCCTTAAATCCGCTCCATACAGAGGATATTATTAAGCAGGCAAATGCTACAGCTTTAAGGGTTGCCATTAGGATATTAAGAAGAGAAAATGTAGCAAAGTTTAATAGAGCCTTTGTAAATCATAAATACTGTTGTGGATGTGAGTTATGTGTTAAAGCCTGTCCAGTCTCTGCAAGATATCTCTCTCAAGAAGAGAAGATAGCATTAGTAGACGACTTACTCTGTGAGGGTTGTGGAACCTGTGCAATGGTATGCGCTAATAAAGCTACGCAACATAAGCTTTACGAGCATAAAAGTATGTTAAGAATGATTGATTATTACCTATAGTTGGGGGAAAACATGCCGGAAGAAAAAGATTTTGAACCAAAAATAATAGGCTTTTTATGCAACTGGTGTACATATACTGGTGCAGACCTTGCAGGTACAGCGAGGATTCAATATCCACCGAATATTAAGATAATAAGAATGATGTGTTCTGGTGGGGTAGATATGGTTTATGTCTTGAAGGCTTTGATTGAGGGAGCCGATGGAGTTTTGATTGGAGGTTGTCACCCTGGAGATTGCCATTATCAGTCTGGAAACTATAAAGCAAGAAGAAGGGTTGCTATACTAAAGAAGATTTTTGAAAAGTTAGGATTTGAAGAAGATAGGGTTTGGCTTAGATGGATATCTGCCAGTGAAGGTAAGAAGTTTGCAATGACTGTTACAGAAATGGTGGAACATTTAAAGAAAAAGGGACCAAATCCACTAAAAAATATTGCATTATAAAGGGGAAAAGTCATGTCATTAGCCTATAGATTGAAAAATAGAGAAGAGATAAAAGATCTATTAAAAAAGGCTCTTTTAGAAAACAAACTTGATTCTGTATTGGGTATATATGAAAACAATGATGGTTTATTGCCAAATCTTGCTCTTACAAAAAATATAGATGATATAGATAAAGTAATTGTTTTTTCTCCCGTTATGCCTGTTCAGGCAAGCAGGGTCATATCTAATATAAAATTTACGGAAAATAACCTAAAAATAGCTTGTCTAATAAAACCCTGCGAGATGAGAGCGGTGGTTGATTTAGTCAAGTTAAAACAGATAGTGCCAGATAATCTACTTTTTATCTCAATGGATTGTCCTGGTGTTTATGAGTTAGTAGATTACAAAGATGAGATACTTAAGGGAATAGATGTTTCGGAAGAGATAACAAAAAAGTTGGATGACTTTGAAGATATATCATCGAAAAGATTTGCCTGTTCTATCTGTGACAAGTTCATCCCAAAAATTTCTGATATTCGTATTAGAAGCTTTGGGAAAGAAGTCTTTCTTGAAGGGGTTTCAGAGAAAGGTGTTGATTTTTTAAGAAATATCAATGTGGAACTAAAAGAGGAAAACTTCTCAAGTTATGACGAAAAAATTAGAAAGATAATAGAAATGAGAGGCTCTTTGAGGAGCCAAGAAAGGGAGAGATTCAAAAAAGAGGTAAATAACTATAATGCTTTCATAAAAGAGTTAGATGGCTGCATTAGATGCCACAATTGTATGGTGAACTGTCCAATGGATTATTGCAAAGAGTGTGTTTTTCGTTCGCCCGTATTTGATAATCCTTCAGATAGCTATAATATATGGCTTGAAAGGAAGGGTAAGGTTAGATTACCTGCAGATACATTAATATTTCATCTAACAAGACTAAACCATATGAGTACTTCCTGTGTTTCCTGTGGGATGTGTGAAAGCTCCTGTCCATCAAAAATAAGACTTACAAGGATTTTTGCCTTTATAGGTGAAGAGACACAGAAAATTTTTGATTATGAATCAGGTAGAAGTTTTACTGAAGAGCTACCAGTATCTGTATTTAGAGAAAAGGAGCTTGATAAGATTTAGTTTAGCTATATTTGGCTTATGTTTTTTACAACTTTTAAGTTATAGAAAAAAAGATAAATATAAACAGGAGGTTAAAGAATGAAAGGAGTTTTGCTAACAGGAGATAAACCAGTTATTCCAGAAAATACCAAAATGGTTCCAGTCTATATTATGGGTAAATGTTATTCTGTCCCAGAGACATTAACAATACAAAAGGCCTTTGAGTATGTAGGTTATCAATGGATAAGAGGATGTGGCTGTAGAGGTGGTATATGCGGGGCCTGTGCAACAGTTTATAGAATATTAGGTGATCATAAGCTATATTTTGGTCTTGCCTGTCAGACCGTTGTAAAAGAAAATATGATACTTGCTCAAATCCCCTTTTATCCCTATAAAAGAAGGTTTCATGACATTGAAAACTCTGAGGCAACTGCAGAGACTATGATTAGAAACTATCCGGAGATACTTAAGTGTGTTGGCTGTAATACCTGCACAAGAGCTTGTCCGATGGATATAAAGGTGATGGATTATATTAATTGTTCAATAAGAGGTGATATCGAAAGATGTGCAAAACTATCTCTTGATTGCATTATGTGTGGATTGTGCACATCCCGTTGTCCAGCACAAATAACCCATTATAATGTCGCTATCTTTGCGAGAAGACTTACTGGTGCAAAGATTTTTAAAAGGGCAGAACATTTAAAGGTAAGAGTTCAAGAGATCAACTCCGCTAAATACGATAAGTTCATGAAAGAGTTGATAGAGATAAGTGATGAAGAGTTAAAAAGAAGATATGTAGAAGAAAGAGAATGGGAACCACTCAACTCAAGAGATATCGGATGGAAACCACAAGATGAAAGGTATCTTTAGTTGAAAATTTAAAAAAATAAAAAAGGAGTTAAAAGATGTCTGGATATCCCGAAAGTTTAAGAGAATCTATAAAATTAGTTGAGAAGACAAGGGCTGAGAGGGTTGAAAAAGTAAAAAGAGGAGAAACTTTCAAACCCCTAACGATGGATCAGAGAAAAGAAGTTCTCTCAAAATTTCACCCTGACTATATGGAAGGTACTAAGAGAGTTGTAAATGTTGGTCCTGACAAGGGTCAGTTTTTTCCAAATGAGTTGGCAGATCTTCTTGAGGCACACAGTAGGATTAACCCTAAAGATTTTGATTTGAGAAATCCTGATATGGAGACAGACATTCTTGTTATAGGAGGAGGTGGAGCAGGTTCTTCTGCCGCAATAATGGCTGCTAAAGAAGGTTGTAAAGTCATACTAGCTACTAAATTAAGACATGGAGATGCAAATACAGTTATGGCGGAAGGTGGTATCCAAGCAGCTGACCAAGAGGTAGATTCCCCCTATTATCATTTTCTCGACACAATGGGTGGAGGACATTTCTTAAATGATAAAAAAATTGTTGCCGCTCTCACTCAAGATGCACCAATTATTGTCCATTGGCTTGAGAGCTTAGGGATGATGTTTGATAAGTATCCAGATGGAAGGATGAAGGTAAGGCATGGTGGAGGTACCTGCAGAAAAAGGATGCACTCCTGTGGTGATATGACTGGCTCTGAAATAATGAGAGTTTTAAGAGATGAGGTAAGAAATCTTTCTGATAAGATTGATGTGGTTGAGTTTTCACCAGCAGTAGAACTGATATTGGATAGTAATGGCAGATGTGGAGGAGCAATATTATACAATTTAGAAACAGAGGAGTATTACATCGTAAAGGCCAAGGCTGTAATAATGGCAACAGGTGGTTTTGGCAGACTTCATTTTAATGGTTTTCCCTGTACTAATCACTATGGGGCAACAGCAGATGGTATAGTTATGGCTTATAGGGCTGGTATTAAACTCAGGTATATGGACTCTGTTCAGTATCATCCAACAGGTGTTGTATATCCTGAACAAAATGTTGGACTTCTTATAACTGAGAAGGTGAGGGGGCTTGGCGCAACTTTATTGAACGTAAAGGGTGAAGAGTTTGTTTTCCCTCTTGAACCAAGAGACGTAGAATCGGCTTGTATTATAAGAGAATGTACAGAAAGAGGCAATGGTATAATTACTCCAACTGGTAGATTAGGCGTATGGCTTGATTCACCAATGATTGATATGTTAGAAGGTGAAGGTACCGTTAAAAAGGAACTACCTGCTAAATACATACAGTTTATAAGACATGGAATTGATATCTCTAAAGAGCCTATGTTAATCTTCCCAACCGTTCATTATCAAAACGGTGGATTATGGATGGATGAGAACGCAAAAACAGAAATATCAGGTTTGTACAGTGCTGGTGAGGTTTCTGGCGGTGTTCATGGAAGAAATAGGTTAATGGGAAACTCCTTGCTTGATATATTGGTCTTTGGCAGAAGGGCAGGGCTATCGGCTGCTCAGTATGTGAAAGAGACCAATCTTTCTGACTTAACCCTTGAACATGTAATAAAATATGAAAAAGAGATTGAAGAGGCAGGTATTTCAACCGATAGAATATCACCTATGATTCTTCCTGATTATATAAGAGACGAAGTTAAGATTAAGGAAAAAACGTCAAGATACTTTGGAACTTTAAGGTAAAGCCTAACTATATTTTCCTAATAAAAAAGAGGGTAGGTAGAATATCCTCTTTTTTATTTAATTATTTATTAATAAAACATTTTTTTATTTTTATCATTCAGCATCTTTCTCTAAGATTATTCTTGAAATTAGTTATTAATAATTAATTTATTTAATCTTTTAATCTTAATGTATTTTTATAATAGTAATTAAAAAACATTGTTTTAAAAAATACTTGACTTTTTTAAAGATTTATGTTTAAAAATAACTAATAAAAAATCAAAGCAGGGGAGGGGTTTATGGAAGAAAAAATTAAAAGAGAGTTACAATCCCTATTATCAAAATGTGATGCCCGTCTTGAAGAGCTTGATAGAGAATATCCTAAGAAAAATGGATTTATGGAATGGTTAAGTTTTTCAGGTATTAGCAGAAGAAGTTTCCTTAAATGGTCTGCTATTATGAGTGCAACAATGATGCTACCTCCTATTTTTGAGAAAAGAGTTGCAAAGGCGGCAGAGATTGCAAGTAGAATACCTGTTATATGGCTTCATTTTGCTGAATGTACTGGTTGTACAGAATCTTTACTTCGCTCTAACAACCCAGGAGTAGCTGAAATTATATTACAGTATCTTTCTCTTGATTACCATGACACAGTAATGGCTCCCTCTGGTGATGCAGCAGAAAAAAGTCTTCACGATACTATGACGAAGTACAAAGGTAAGTATATATGTATCTGTGAGGGCTCTATCCCTACAAAAATGGATGGTAAGTATCTTAGATTAGGTAGCAAGGCAGTTACAGGGCTACAAAAGGCGAAAGAGGTTACAAAGGATGCAGCTGCTGTAATATCCGTTGGGCATTGTGCCTCCTATGGTGGACCTCAAGCATCTTATCCAAATCCTACTGGTTCTAAATCTATCAATGATGCCTTAGGAATTAACTCAGTAATAATTCCAGGGTGTCCTTATAACAGTGCAAGCCTTGTTGGAACCATACTTTACTTTATTCTTTTTGGAAAAATTCCCACTATTAGAGAGGGTAGACCTGTCTTTGCCTATGGCAAAAGAATCCATGATACCTGTCCAAGAAGAGCTCATTTTGATGCAGGCGAGTTTGTAAGAGAGTGGGGAGATGAAGGAGCGAAGAAAGGTTTTTGTCTTTATAAAGTTGGATGTAAAGGACCTCTAACCTATAACAACTGTAATATTCAAGGTTGGAATGATGATATTGCTTCACCAATTAAGGCAGGACATGGTTGTATAGGATGCAGTGAGCCAGCCTTTTGGGATAGAATGGCACCATTAGAGAAACCCATTGAAGCAAGGATACTTCCAGGAGTTGAGTCAACGGCAGACCATGTAGGTTGGGCATTAGTTGGTGTCAGTGCTGTAGGTATGGGTGTTCACGCCTTTTATAGTTATATAAAAGCTAAAAAGAAGGGCACCAACAAAGATTGTTGTATCGAACATGAAAAAGAAGAATAGGAGGTCATAAATGGCTAAAAGAACTATTATAGATCCAATTACAAGAATAGAAGGACATTTAAGAGTTGAGGTAGAAGTTGAAGGAGGAAAGGTTAAGGAGGCACTCTCCTCTGGCACACTCTTTAGAGGTTTTGAGATAATACTCAAGGGAAGAGATCCAAGAGATGCTGGATTATTTACACAGAGGATATGTGGAGTATGTACTCATGTCCATTATGATGCCTCTATCCATGCGGTAGAGAATGCTATAAAGATTGTTCCACCAAAAAATGCAAGGCTCGTTAGAAATCTTACTAAAGCAGCACAGTATATACAGGACCACATAGTACATTTTTATATACTACATGGTCTTGATTGGGTTGATATAACAAAGGTTTTGCAGGCAGATCCAAAAAAGGCTGAAGAACTGGCATTCTCAGTTGGTTCAACATATAACGCAGGGAGAGCAAGATTTGCCGAAGTTAAGAAAAAGGTTGAGAACTTAGTTAAAAGTGGTCAATTGGGTCCTTTTGCAAATGGTTACTGGGGACATAGTGCTTACAAAGTACCACCAGAGGCAGTACTTCTTATAGTATCCCATTATCTTGATGCCCTTGAGGTTCAGAGATACGGTGGTCAGATTTTAGCTATCTTGGGAGGTAAGGAACCACATACACAGGGACTTGTTGTAGGTGGTGTTACCTGTGTCAAAGATCTGCTTGATCCCAAGAGAATAGGAGATATATTATTTAGATTTAGGAAATTAAAGGAGTTTGTCGACACAGCTTATTTACCAGATCTGTTATTAGCTGGTCAGGTCTACAAAGAGTACGGAGTAATGAATGTTGGTGCTGGATACAAAAACTATCTATCCTATGGTGACTTTAGACTTTCTGATGATGCAGATAGAAACAACCTATTTTTCCCAGCTGGTGTTATTTTAAATGGAGACTTATCTAAAGTTCACAAGTTTGACCCTGAGAAGGTAACGGAACATGTTAAATACTCCTGGTATAAATATTCCGATGAAAGTAAGGGGTTACATCCAAAAGACGGTATTACTGAGCCAAACTATACTGGTTTAAATGATGATGGCTCTTGCAAAGACAATGACAAATATAGTTGGGTAAAAGCACCAAGGTATGATAACAAGCCTATGGAGGTCGGACCTTTATCAAGGGTCCTTATAGCCTATGCCAGTGGAAATAAGGAAGTTAAGGCACTTGTTGATTATGCCTTAAAGACTCTCAACGCCCCCGCTTCAGCATTATTTGGAACCTTAGGGAGAACAGCTGCAAGATGTATTGAGACAAAATGGCTTGCCGATACTGCTGAGAAATGGTTAGGTGAGTTAGTGGAAAATTTAAAGATTAGTGATGAAACCTTTACAAAATACTCTATGCCAAAGGAAGCTATGGGATATGGTTTAATTGAAGCACCACGAGGTGGATTAGGACACTGGGTGAGTATTGAAAACTACAAGATTAAAAATTATCAATGTATAGTTCCTTCCACATGGAACTTCTCTCCTAAAGATGCTTTAGGACAAAGAGGTCCCTGCGAGCAAAGTTTAATAGGCAATCCCTGTATTAATAAAGACCAACCTCTTGAAGTATTAAGAACCGTTCATTCCTTTGACCCTTGCCTTGCCTGCGCTATACACATTATAAGGAGGTAATTATAAAATTAATTAAAAAATTTATTAAGTCCTTAAAAAGATAAAAGGAGGTAACTATGGGAGACTTTAGAAGGGTCTATAGGATGAATGGTCTATTAAGATTTAACCATTGGGCAATGTTTATTGCTTTTATCGCCTGTGCTATTACAGGCTTTTATATAGCGCATCCCTTTTTGGTATTTGAAACAGGAGAGATTGTTGATTCTTACGTAATGGGATACGTAAGATTAATACATTATTTAGGAGCAATAGTTCTTGATGTAATATTAATTATCTGGATATACCTTTTCTTTTTTGGAAGGCATCCTTATTTCAAATTTATATTTCCCCTAAAAGATAGAGGCAAAGAGGCCTTACAAATGCTCAAACATTATTTTACACTCGATTTTAAAGATAGGCCTCATACGGAAGACAGAATGGATGCATTAAACGCTTGGGGAATTTTTCTTTTCATAATTGTTTTCAAGGCCCTAATGTTAATTACAGGTTTTGCTATGTTGTCACCACAAATTAGTGCAGCTAACACTGCCGTACCTGGTGGACAATATGTATTTTACTATACAGGTCAGATTGCCTATTTGTTGTTTGGTGATTTATCAAACATTAGGTTAGCACATCATCTGATAGCGTGGTTGATGATATTTTTTGTAATTATCCATATCTACATTGAGATATGGAGAGAGATTTTCTGGAAAGAAGGAGATATCTCCATAGTTTTTAGCGGGCATAAGTTTTTAAGGAAGAAATAGTGTTATATAAGATTGTGGGTATAGGAAACCCCTTAATGGGAGATGATGCTTTTGGTCTTTTTGTAATTGAAGAACTAAAAAAGCTTAGTCTCCAAGATAGAGCCATATTAATATCTCTTCCTACCCCCTCCCCTTGGGATATATACGAAGTTTTAGCAGGGGGAGGGTTTTTTATTATTGTTGATGTTTTTGAAAATGGAGAAGAGGGAGTTGTTGAATCTTTCCCTATTTCTGAAATTGCAAGTAAAAACAGTAAATTTAAGACCGTTCATGATATCAATATAAATCAGGTGTTAGATCTTTTAAGGTTAAAAGATATAAATATTGAGGGTTTAGTTGTGGGCACGAAGGGTTATAATTTTTCAATATCTTTGGAACTATCTGAGAAACTCAAAAAGATGATAACTCCTTGTCTGAGTAAAATAGAAAGTCTGATTAATTAAAATTACCTAAATATTTTATTTATTGTCTCTATTAATTTTGATAAGGAAAGAGGCTTTTGCAAAAATATCTCCCCATTTGTTTCTGTTTTTATTCCTTCTAACATTTCAATATTATATCCGCTAATTAAAATAGCTTTTATATCCTCTTTTATCTCTCTTATCTTCTCAAGAACCTGAAAACCATTCAGATCTGGCATGATAACATCAAGTATAAGAAGATTTATATTATCTTTATTCTCTGAAAATATATTGATAGCCTCTTCTCCATTGCTTGCTTCAAAGACTTTATAACCAATAGAGGTTAACAAGCTATTAATTGACTTCCTTATATTCTCATCGTCATCGGCAATAAGAATTGATATGTCTTTAGTGTCTAAAGCTTTTATTACATCTATTTTGTCTTCTAACTGTTCATTTTTTTGTTCTTCTTCTGTGATGGGCAAGTAAATATTAAAAGTTGTTCCTCTGCCCTTTTCACTATAGAGGTTTATATAACCATTATGTTGTTTTACTATACCATATACTATAGAAAGTCCAATCCCAGTTCCTTTACCATCAGCTTTAGTGGTATAAAAGGGATCAAAAATCTTATCTTGAATCTCTTTGTCAATCCCAGTACCTGTATCGGAGATACTAATTTTTACGTATTTTCCAACTTTTCCATATTTATGGTTCTCTATAAACTCTTTACCGAGCATCTCCTCTTGTGTTTCAATATAAATGATACCACCTTCAGGCATGGCATCTTTTGCATTACTTAATAGATTAATTAAAATCTGTTCGAGTTGGTAAGGATCAGCATAAATGTTTTGTATATCTTCTTTTAAAATTAATTTTAAAATTATATTCTCTCCAATAAGTTTTTCCATATAACCTATAGAGCTTTTTATTAAATCGTTTATGTTGAGTATTTTTGGGTTAAAGGGCATTTTTTTACTATAGGTGAGTAATGCTTTTGTAAGGTTAGTTGCTCTCTCTGATACCATAAGTATTTGTTTCGCATATTTTTTAATTTCTTCATTTTCTTGAGCTTTGAACTCTATGAGGTTTGCAAAATTAATAATAGCTGTAAGCATATTATTAAAATCATGCGAGATACCTGCAGAGAGTTTACCTATAGCCTCCATCTTTTTTGAATGAAGTAACTCCTGCTCTAATCTTTTCTTTTCAGTAATATCTTCTAATATAGCTACAATGTTGGGGATATTCTCTTGACTACTCAACATAGGTGATATAAAGGCTCTCAATAATAAGTATTTCCCTTCTTTGTTTACCCTCTCTATCTCAATATCTTTTATTGTTTCACCATCTATTACCCTTTTTATAAGATTTTTAAACTCAACTTTTTTTTCTTCTGGTACTATAGGATTAATACTGCCAATAGCCTCTTCTTTTGTCCAACCAAATAGTTTTTCTGCTGCCTTATTCCAAAGAGTTATTATTCCCTCTTTATTAACTCCAATAATAGGAAGAGGAGAAAAGTCTATAAAGTTTGATAAGTTTTGGCAGGCTATTTTATGCTGATTCAAAAGGTTATTAAGTTCTTTCTCTCTTTCAATCTTGTCCGTAACGTCATAAATAGTGGAAAATAGATAAATTTTATTTTTAAAATTTATTGGTGAACTATATACTTCTACATCTTTAATTTCTCCGTTTTTAAGCCTATGCTTAAACTGAAAAAAATTTTTTATATTTTTTTTCACTTTTTCCATCTCTATTATAACCTTTTCTTCAGGAAGAATATTAATATCCGAGATTTTTAGTTTTTTAAGCTCTTCTTTGGAGTAACCATAAAAGTTTTCTGCTGATTTGTTGGCATCAATAATAAGGCCATTTTCTGGATCTATTATTAACATAACATTTATACTATTTTGAAACAAAAGTACATAGATATCACTAAACTCTGTTATCCTTTTTTGTAATTTTTCTATATAGAAGTATAGGATTATTGCTGTTGTTATTACATAAAACATGCCTTTAAGAGACTCTATATAAAAAAGGTCCTTTATCTCCTCTGATAAATAACTACTGATTAAACCAGAAATAATTATCCAAGAGGATCCAATAATTAGGTAGATTACAAATATTTTTTTTGCCAAGACTGTCTTTTTATCACCAAACATTAATTAAAGTCCTCCTAACTTTTATTGCCTTTTTATCACACATCTCCTGACAGCAATAACATCTAATACATTTTTTTAGATCTATAGAGATATGTTCTTTTAAATCCATAGCTTTTATTGGACAATTTTCTAAACATATTCTACAGCTTATACATCTTTTTTTATCTACAGAAGGAGAGGATATTACAAATTTTTTTATGAGATTAGATACTGCGTCAGGAACAGTAAAACTTAGCTTGTGAGCCTTTGGAAGTAGTATCTTCTCTAACATTAAAGGATTATCAATATCCACTTCAATAAAAGAGTCTCTGACTTCTAAAAAGTGTTCCTCTAATGCAACTGATAGATGAGGTATTTTTTTAATATCGAGATTTAAGGTTTTGATTAGTACATAGTCAAGAGTAAGAGCGTTATTCGATACAGCAAGTATACCGAAATTTTTTTTATTACCCGATGCAGGACCATTACCTTCCATACCTATTATACCATCTAATATATTTATTTGAGGGTTAGTAGTTCTGTATATGTCAAGGAGTAGTTTTGCAAAATGGGTATAACTTTTATCTGCAAGAAAATGATATTTAATTTTTTCTTTACCAAATATAAACCCAAAAAGATTTTTAACAGCCAATGTAAATACCATCATTTGGTGAGTTTTAAGTTTTGGTATATTTATAATCTCATCAACTTCAAAGATAACATCAGGTAATAGTAACTCTTTATAGATTAAATTATTATGGTTTTTTATAATTCTTCTTTTAGAAAAATCGGCGGTTTTGGTGTTTGTATGTTTTAAAAAATCTATCAGTTCTAATCTGTTTAAAACCTTTTCTATAGAACCTATGGCAGGACTATCCCCAATTATTGCTTTAGCTCCTGAGTCTTTAATCAACTCAATAACAGCTTTAATTATTGTTGGGTGGGTAACTACAGCGCTTTCGGGAGGACTAGGCTTAAGGAGATTAGGTTTTACTAAATAAAGTTTATTTTCACTAAGAGGTTTGCCAATATTTAAAAGAGAGGTTGAGATAATATCTTTAATTTTATTTATGTCTCTATAATCATCTTTAATTCTATTTATTCTAACTTTGTACATATTTTTTAAATATTTTTTTTAGGTAATGGTAATGCTGTTGCGAGCCCCTTCGCTAAAAGATTACCTGTTTTTTTACTTTCTGCCTTAACCTCAACAACCATACTACTTCTACCTTTATGTATTACTTTTGATTCTGCAATGATTACATCTCCTAACCCAGTCGATTTAAATATATTAAAACCAAACTGGACTCCCACAGCATCTTCGTAAGAGTTAACAGATATTGCAAAGGCAACATCCATAAGGGCAAAGATCATAGCTCCATGAGCAATATTGTGGGCATTAAGGTGTTCTTTTTTCACCTCTGCCTGTAACCTTGCATATCCTAAATCTGTCTCAACTATCTCCATTCCATACAAATGAAAAAGCTTGTCTCCCTTAATAATCTCTTCAATTCTTTGCCTATGCATATTAACCTTCTTTAGGTAAAATTATAGCATTTATAATCGATAATGCAAAAATCAATAGACAAAACCTTTAGGAATACTTGACTTTTTTGTTTTTTTAATGTTAACTTATTGTAAAAAATGATTAATTCAATAGATTTTTTTGGATTTAAAAAGCATCCCTTTAATCTTACCCCTGATGCCACTTTTTTTTATCTCTCAAAAAAGCATGGTGAAGTGGCTAAAAATATTTATAGTGGCTTGGTTCAAAACAAAGGTGTCTTCGTAATATCTGGAGAAGTAGGTACTGGAAAAACTCTTACAACGAGAGTTCTAATAGAAAAGCTCTCTAAAGGTTTTCATGTAGCCTATATACTAAACCCCTTTTTAGATGCCTTAGGTATTGTAAAAAGTATCGCCGATGAGTTTGGACTTTCATCAGATGGAAAAAAGTTGGATGCACTTATTACCCAAATACATTTTTTCCTTATAGAGTCAATGAAGAAGGAAGGTAAGGGAGGCATAGTATTTATAGATGAGGCCCAGCATTTAGCCGATAGTAGTTTAGAAATGGTTAGAGTCTTATCGAATTTGGAGACAAGTAATAAAAAACTACTTCAGTTTGTTCTTATAGGACAAAATGAGCTTCTCCATAAGCTATCTAAAAAAAGTCTCAGGCAGCTTGCCCAACGAGTTGCCATTAAAGCTGTACTTACACCACTTGATCTTTCTGAAACCTATGATTATATATTTCATAGGATAAGACAGGCCGGTGGTATAGGCAAAATTGAATTTAATAAGATCTCTATACTAAATATTTATAGATTAACCAAAGGGTATCCTCGTTCGATAAATATTTTAATGGATAATGTGCTTAATTGTGCTGTAAAGCAGAATAAAAAAATTATAGACACCAAGTTGGTTCAAAGGGCCTATAAAGACATCTTACCTTTTCCTCTTAAGGCACTACCATTACCAATATTGAAAATATTTAAAGGTCAGTTATGAGTAAGATTATTGATAAACTAAAAGGTCTTGAGGAACATTCAGAATTAAGCGAAAAAAATTTAGAGTATGCTGAGATAATTGAAGAGGAGATAAAAGAACCTAAAAAAAATTTTTTAAAGATATCTCTAATTTTTATAGTTTTCATAGCTGCAGCTTTTGTTGGGTTTAAGGTTTTCCATTTATTTTTTTCTAAAACAAATGTTTTAAAATCAGAAAAAAAAGAAGTGAATATACAAAAAAATGTGCCCTTAGAGCCTATCACTCAACCTCTAACTAAAAAAGAGAATGTTGAGCCTGTTGTTTTTTCAGGAGGGAAAAATTTCAAAGAATATTTAATAAATAAATTGGAGAAAGAACCAAACAACCCAATAGTTCTTAATAACTTAGCAATTTTTTATTATGAACAGAATAATCTTGAAGATGCTCTTAAATATGCTCAAAGGGCTTTAAAATTTGATCCAGAAAACTCTTATTTATGGAACACCTTAGGCATAATATTAACAGAGCTAAAACTCTATGAAGATGCAGAAAAATGTTTTAAAAAGGCCTATGAGAAAAAATCAGAAGAAGGGGTCTTTTACTATAATTTGGCTAATCTTTACGAAAGGATGGATAAAAATATCCTTGCAAGAGAATATTATTTGTTATATTTAACAAAATCAGATAAAATAAACCCCAAAAACATTGATTCAGTTAGAGAAAAACTTAAAAAAGGAGTTTAATGTTTTATTTCAATAGAGCCATAACAGGAATCGATTTAGGAAACAGTATTATAAAGGTTGCTTTCTGCAATTATAGAAAGAACAGACCATACGTTATTAAGGCTTTAAAAATAAACCTTCCACAAGATTATAATATTAATGAAGATTTGGATTTTTGCATAGAATCGACAAAAAGAAGCTGCAAATTTGCAAAGATACCATTGTCAAATGTTGCCATTGTTGCCAATGATAGTTGGTATAATAGCTTTGTTATAGCCCTGCCTGATATGCCCAAGAAAGATTTAGAAAAGGCCTTACTATACGAGATAAAAAGACAATCAAATATTGACTTAAAAGACATTATTCATGACTACTATCCCAATAAAAAGCTTAATAATCAGTTAGAGTATTATGTTTTTTATGCCGATAAACCTAAGATTGAAAATATATTGAAGAAGTTCAAAAACCACGGAATTAATGTCAAATTTATAGATGTTGAAGAAATGACTGCTTTAGCTTTATATAAAAATATTTACGCCGATGATAAAACAATAAAATGTTTCTTCGATTTTGGTTATTTAGACTCAAAAATAATCTTTACAAAAGAAGAAAGTCTTATATTTACCAGAAATATATCTTCTGGCACTAAACAGATTAAAGATTTACTATTGAACTCCTCCTCTCAAGAAGATAATATTCTAGAAATCTTAGAGTTTAAAGGGCTTAATGATCCAAATATTGAGGAGAAGCTAAAAGATTATCTGTCTGAAATACTTTATGAAATAATAAGGACAATAAATTTTTTTACAGCCACTTATAAAGAACCAAATCCATCTAACATTATTTTCTCTGGTGGCATTTTTGCTATTCCTGGTTTTTTTGAGTATTTCTGTCAAAATATACAGTATCCCTGTATTTTGAATAATGTTCTTGATTTACTTGACTATAAAGATGAGGGGATTAAGAAATCTGGCTTTATGTTTAATTATGCTGTGGGAGTTGCCCTTCGATGAAGAGAATTAATTTAGTCCCCAAGGAGCCAATGTTTCCCCTATCTAAAACCCTTCAACGTAGGATTGTTTATCCTGCAATTTTAATAATAATTGTCTTTCACTCCAATAATTTTTATAAAGCAAGAAAAGAACTAATAAACTTAAACTCTCAGATAGCTATGATAAAAACGGATATAGAGAATATTAAAAAAAGCATAACAGAAAAAAGTGGTTATCTTGAAAAGAGTAGTGTAATTGAGAAAGAGTTTTTAGCGATTCAGGAAGACTATCGTATATTGAAAAAAAATACCCGTATCAAAAAAGTCTTTGAAAGTTTAACAGAAACAGTGCCACCAAACTTATGGCTCACAAATATCAATTATCAAGATAATGATGATAGATTTATAAATGTATCCGGTAAATCTTATAATAAAGAGGCCATCTTTTTGTTTCTCAACAACTGTAGTTATATAGGCAATAACCCTGAACTTATTAGTATTGATAAAGAAGATGAGAATTTATACAACTTTAGTATGAAAATAGAGATGCTATGAAGAACTTTTACTTACCATTAAAAGAACATAAGATTCTATTGGTTGGACTATTTTTAGGTTTAATCTTGTTCTTTGGTGGAAAGGCTTTTATGAAGCCTATAACAACAAAAATTGATTCTTCTAAAGCAGAGTTAGACAAACTAACCACTGAAAAAAATAATCTTTTTAAAGAGGTAGATCTTTTAAAAAGCAAAGAAGAAGAAGCAAGACAGAAGGAACAAAGGTTAATAGATTATTTTATGTTAAAGAGTAAATTAGCTAACTTAACAAACCCATCTAAATTTTTTAAAGATATAACGGATTTTAAAAAGATCAGATTTAATAATATTCGTCCCATTAAAAAAGAAAAGATCTCTCACTATATAAAGATGGAGTTAAATCTTAATATTTCTGGAAGCTATGAGGATGTGTATGATTATCTTAAATATTTAGACAACTTGCCTTATATTATAAGCATAAAGAAGCTTGATTTCTCTAAAGGGGATTCAAAAAATAATAATATAAACATGGTTATTGAAACAGTGGGAAGATGAAAAAGTTATTGTCTATAATCTTTTTTTTATATTTATTTGGTAACTCCTTTGCGGAGGAGATATTTGTTGGGTACTTAAAGCCATACCTGAAAAAAACTGAGAAAAGTACTATGTTTAAAAGAAAAGATCCAACAGAAGAGCCCTATAAGCCACAGCCAAAGTTAACAGGAAAAGTTACTCAACCTAAAGAAGAGCAAATAGAGGGTATAGACTTAAAGGCTATATTATATCACCCCATCCACAAAAAAGCCTTCATAAATGAAAGCTTGTTATCTGTAGGGGATAAAATAGGTGACAATATAATCGTAAGAGACATTAAAGAGAATGCTGTAGTTATAGAAAAAAATAAAAGACTTTATACTTTGAAGATAGAAGAAGGGGATAAACAATGAAAAAGATAGTTCTTTTGTTTATATACTTTATTATACTTATCTCTTACAGTGAGGCCTCAAATACTGAAAAAATTTTAAATGATTCAGAAAAGAAGTATAATCTAATATTTAAAACTCAGCCTTTAGCAGATGTCATTAAAGTTCTTACTCAAGAAAGTGGACTAAACATTGTAGTGCCTGAAGGAATGACAGAAACAGTAAGCTTAAACTTAAGAGAGGTGACGTTAAAAAATGCTCTTGAGGTTTTATTATTGTCAAGGGGATATGATTACAAAATAGAAGGAAATATAGTTAGGGTTTTCAAAGAATCTATTGAGAAAAAGCCTCTTGTTATAGAGGTTATACCATTGAAGTTTGCCAATGCCCAAACAGTAGGTTCTATGTTATCAAATATGTTTACAGTGAGCAATATACAGATTAATGGGGCTACAAACTCACTAATCATTAAGGCAGAAAATGATGTTATTAATCAAATAAAAAAGATGATAGAAACAATTGATGTAAAAACAAGGCAGGTTTTGATTGAAACGAGGATTGTTAACGCAAATGAGTCCTTCAGTAGAGATTTAGGTATTCAGTGGGGTGGATTTTATACTTCTAATGATGGTAACTTTAATATATTTGGTATAAGTCCAGGTGGTACCTATGGAACAAGTGCGGCAGGGCAAAACTTTGCAGTTAATGTCCCCCCCCAGTCACAACCTTTTGGAAGTTTAGGCATAACAATAGGTAATTTGCTATCAAATAGGAGACTTGATCTTGCACTTCAAATGGCTGAAGAAAAAGGGACGGCAAAAATAGTATCTACACCAAAAATTCTTACTCTAGACAACAAAAGGGCAACCATAAGAAGTGGGGCTACTCTAAGGATTAGATCAATACCAATTGGTTCATCCGTAACAACGAACACGACACCAACAGTAACAGAAGTAAACACAGGTGTTGAGTTAGGTGTTACACCTCAGATTTCAGGAGATGATAATATATTGTTAACATTAGATGTTACCCAGAGTGAACCTAATTACTCAAGAACTGTAGAAAATATCCCTGAAATTCGAGATCAAAGGGCGAACACCACAATCCTTCTTAAAAACGGAGAAACGGTGGTTTTAGGTGGATTGTATAAAACAATTGAAGGTGAATCAGAAAGAAGAATACCATTTCTCTCTGATATTCCCTTAATAGGCTGGCTCTTTAAGTCAAAAACTAAAGAAAAGAGGACCGAAGAGCTTATAATATTTATAACTCCTAAAATTGTTAAAGAAGAACCTCTTAAACTCCAGCAAGCTACTGCAGAAAAAAATTAAGATTAATTAAATAAAAGAGTTTTTAGCTTTCTTCAAAAACTGGGGCTGTTTTTTTTCCAAAAATCTTTTTTAGGGCAGCTTTACCAATAAGGGTTATTATTTTTAAAAGATTAAATTTATAAAAACTAACAGGCCAGTTAAGCTCTTCTTTAAAACATATTGTATGGATATTTATGTCTTTTATCTCTTTTGAGATCTTATCCCATTCCTTGTTTTCAGTACCACCATTTTTCAGTATATAATCAATTTTTTCTATATATTTCAAGGCGGTTTTTGCTCTTTTCTCAACTATCTCAGCGGTTTTAGGAGAGATAAGACCATATTTTTTCTTAAGCTCGTTTAGTTTGATGCCTGCTTCATAGGTTGAGTGAACTATCTCATCTCTCGTCATCCAAATCGTTTCATAGTCAAGAAAGTATTTCCAAGATAGAGCATTTTCCATTAATATCCTATGTTCTTCTACTGTCTTAGCAAAAAATTTATAACCAAATTTTTCAGGATTTTCCCATACCTCAGAACCAGGATCAACAAAAGGTGCTAAAGGAGAGATAAAAGGATAAAGTGTCCTGTCTTTACCATATTTTTTAAGAAGATAATCACAATAATTAATAGTTTCAAATACAGATTGATAAGTCTGTTTGGGCAGGCCAGTCATAAAAAATAGGTCTATTCTATTACATTTATTTTTAACAAGGGATGCTAGAGCTCTCTCTATCTGTTCATTATTAAAGGGTCTTCCAAAGGCCCTTCTAACTTCTTCATCATGAGACTCAGGAGATATCTCAACATTATATTTTGGAACGGCATCCTTAATTTTTAATATATATTCTTCTGGAGGGGGGACAAAAAACTCGAAGGCTAAGTGATTTTTGAAATTAACTTTTTTAATCTCGCTAATAACCTCGTTTGCATAATCTTTACCGTTTTGTAATATATCGCCGATAATTAAAGCAGGGCCGTTTATTAAACTTTCAATTGCCTTAAGATCTTCAGCAACTTTTTGTGGTGATCTACAAGCCAAATCCTTTCTGTTAAAGGTATTTTCACAGGTATATCTTGAACCACCACAGGTTTTACAATTATGTATACATCCTCTATAGAGAAAAATTGCTGTTACTGGATATTTCATCCAGGTTTGAAAGGGGAGGTAACCATTTAAATCAAAAAACTTAAAGGTTTTTCTGACAGGAAAGGTATAATCTGTAAGGACATAGTCATTTGTATTTGGAACATAGGTAATATCGTTATGATAAACATTACCAAAACTATCTTTGTAAGTTAGGTTGGGAATTCTACTGAAATCTCCTCCATTGTTAATCGCCCTGATAAGCATTACCATTGGAAGTTCTGTGGAATCACCTTTGAGAACAAAATCAATAAAAGGGTAATTAATAAGCTCTTTATGAAAATAGGTCGATGAATAACCTCCAAATACAACAGGTATATCTGGATGATATTTTTTAACAATTTCTGCGATTTTAAGACTCCCCTGTACATGGGGAAACCAGTGTAAATCAATACAAAAAGCCTTTGGTTTTAAATTTTTAATCTCTTTTTCTGGGTCATAGCTTAGAGAGTTTAACATTTTATTGGCAATATTTATAATTCTTGTGGAAAAGCCAGCCTTTTCTAAGTGCCCGCAAAGACTTATAAAGCCGATGGGATACATCTCAAAGATGGGACCAGAGGGTACCACATCGCTAATAGGACCGTGTATAACCGGCTTTTTTCTAAAATCATAAATACTTGGCGCATGAAGAAAAATTACATCTGCCTTTCTCATATGTGTTAGCATATCATAAAAGTATTATTTGCAAAATAGAAAAAAAATGATATTCTATTGGTATGAAAAATGCTATATTTTTTTTCCTATTTAACCTTTTTCTTATAACTATCTATTTTTATTCAAATTTTAGTTTAAAGGCGGTTATTCCTCAAAAAATAAATACGTCTACTCCTGAACAAAAGGTTACAAACTTTACCTACAGTGTTATTTCAAAAGGAAATATATTTAATATTAAGGGAAGAAATCTTATTAAAGATCTGGATGGCACATATATTGAAGAGTTGGACGGTATTTATCGGGAAAAAAATCAAGAGGTATCATTCTCATCAAGAAGGGCTATTTACAAAGATGAGACGACCTTTGTTTTACAGGAAGAGGCACAAATTTTTTTTGATAAAAGCCATATAAAATCTAATGAGTTAATTTATGATTTGTTAAATAATAAAATTTTTTCTAAAGGAAAAACCATCATCTTCACAGATAATATAAAAATTGAAGGTCTAAACTTTGAATATGATTTAAATAAAAGTAGGCTAAAAGCTGAGAAAATTAGAGGACTCCTATGAAAAAAATCTTTATTTTGCTGATTTTTTTCGTAATGACAACCACTTCATATTCACAAAAAGCCAAGAGCATAGACATAAACGCAAACAGAATGGAGATGGATAATAACAAAAATCTTATTACCTTTTTTGATGATGTGGTGGTTAAAAGGGAAGATCTAACCCTTTATTGCTCCAAGCTTCAGGTATACTATAAAGAGGATGAGAACAAAAAAAGGGATGTAGATTACATCATAGCTGAAGGTAATATAAAAATTCTTCAAGGATTAAGGACTGCTACAGGTAATGAGGCAAGATTTTATAAAAATAAAGAGATTATAATTTTAACTGGTAACCCTGCTACTGTAAAAGAAGGCGATAATGTGATTAATGGTGATAAGATAACCTTATACCTTAATGAAAACAAAAGTGTTATTGAAGGGAACAGACCAAGGGTAATTTTTAAGATAGGAGAGTAGGGTGCTTATAGCAGAAAACATTAAAAAAAGTTATTCAAAAAGGTTAGTCGTTAACAATGTTTCCATAAAGGTTTTACGAGGAGAGATAGTTGGGCTATTGGGTCCAAATGGTGCTGGTAAAACAACTAGTTTCTATATCATAGCTGGAATTATAAAGGCTGATGATGGCAAGATTATGATTGATGACGAGGATATAACTAATTTGCCAATTTACTTAAGAGCCAAAAAAGGACTCGCCTACCTACCACAGGAACAATCTGTTTTTAGAAGACTATCAGTTGAAGATAATATCAAACTTGTCCTTGAAGAAAATAATTATTCTAAAGATGAGATCGAGAGAATAACAAATAATCTTTTAAAAGAGTTTAAGATAGAACACATACGAAAAGAAAAGGCATCAGTACTCTCTGGTGGTGAAAAAAGAAGGCTTGAGATTGCAAGGACATTGTCATTATCTCCTTCTTTTATCTTGTTGGATGAGCCCTTTGCAGGTGTTGACCCAATCCTTGTTGCTGATATTCAAGAGATGGTAAAGGAGTTGAAAAAAAAGGGTATAGGCATAATTATTACAGATCATAACGTTAGAGAAGCATTAAAAATTTGTGATAGGGCATATGTAATAAGTTCTGGAACTATCATCTCTGAAGGCGCACCAGAAGAGATACTCCAAGATGAAAAGGTTATTAAGAATTATTTAGGAGAAGGATATAGGATCTAATATGGCACTATCATTAAAATTGCAACAAAAACTGACCCAACAACTTGTTCTTACTCCACAACTACAGTTATCCATTAAAATATTACAACTAAATCATTTAGAACTGACAGATATAATAACACAGGAGTTACAGGAAAACCCTGTTTTGGAAATTAAAGATAATTTGGGAGAGGTCTCTGCTAATGAGACAGATCTTGATTTTCAGAAGTTTCTTGATAATTATTCGAAAATAAATGAAGAGTATTTTGAGAAGGAAAGATTTTATAAACAGAAAGATTTCAATGAAGATGAGGATGATATAAGCAATATCTTAGATATATACTCTGCAAAACGTTCTAACCTCTATGACCATCTCCTTTGGCAGTTACATCTCGAGAGACTGACTGATGAGGAGATAAGAATTGGGGAAGAGATAATTGGCAATATAGATTCTGACGGTTATTTGAGAGTTGAAAATACAGATATTGCAAAATCTTTAAATGTACCTCAAGAGGATGTAGAGAAGGTGCTTAAGAAGATACAAAAATTTGATCCTGTTGGTATTGCATCACGAAATCTAAAGGAGTGTCTATTGAATCAGATAGAAGTTTACGGGGCTCCAGTTCCTTTTATAGTACCAATAATCGAGAACTACCTTGATGACCTTGCAAAAAAAAGTTTTAAAAAGATAGCTAAAGAGCTTAATATTACTGAAGAAGAGGTGAAATTTGCCCTTGAGTTTATAAATGGTCATCTAAATCCTAAACCTGGTAGTGGCTTTGAGTTTTCAGAATACGAGAATCAGCCAATACAGCCTGATGTTTATGTTGTAAAAAGAGGAGATGACTATGAAGTGATTCTTAATTTTGATGAGATGCCTTTTTTAAAGATAAATAGATCATACGAGAAGATGCTCAAGGATAAAAGTTGCGATCCTAAGGTTAAAAACTATCTTCAAGAGAAGATTAAATCTGCCTATTGGTTTATAAAAAGTATTCAACAGAGAGGCAATACAATACTTACAGTTGCAAAAGAGATAGTGGAGAGACAAAAAGAATTTCTTGATAAAGGCCCCAGTTATATGAAGCCTTTAACACTAAAAGATATTGCAATCTCTCTAAACCTTCACGAGTCAACTATAAGTAGGGTGACAAGTAATAAATATATAATGACTCCTCAAGGACTTTTTGAGATGAAATACTTCTTTAGTGGAGGAATAAGGAAGATAGGCGTAGAAGATGTTTCGACAACTAGTGTTAAAGAGCTAATTAAAAAAATCATAACGGAAGAAAATCCTCTTAAACCCCTGAGTGATCAGGAAATATCAGATATTCTTAAATCCAAGGGTTACTGCATAGCAAGAAGAACTGTAACAAAATATAGAGAGGGTATGGGTATACTTTCGTCAAGTATGAGAAAAAAATAAATGGGCAAAGAGTATATACTTAACCCTTTGCCCCAACTAATATTTCTGTATGGCTTATATTATTACTTTTTTCTCGGATATAAAATAGCCGCTTGAGCAGCAGATAACCTTGCAACAGGAACCCTATAGGGAGAACAACTTACATAATCAAATCCTATTTTATGACAAAACTCAATAGATTTAGGCTCACCACCATGTTCACCACAGATTCCAATCTTTAGATTTGGTTTTGTGCTTCTTCCCCTTTCTACTCCTATCTTAATTAACTCACCAATACCTTCTTGATCAATTGTCTGGAATGGATCAGCAGGCAGTATTTTTTTATCAAGATAGTCGGGAAGAAAACCACCAATATCATCCCTTGAGAAACCAAAGCCCATCTGAGTCAGATCGTTTGTTCCGAATGAGAAAAATTCTGCCGATTCAGCAATCTTATTAGCAGTAAGAGCTGCACGGGGTATCTCTATCATTGTCCCAAAAAGATAATTTATCTTTTTTATTTTAAACTTTTTACAAACCTCGTCATGGACCCTCTCTACTATGGCTTTTTGATGCTCAAGCTCTGCCTTTGTTACTATAACTGGTACCATTATCTCAGGATAAGCTTTTTTGCCTTCCTTAATTAGTTCAGCAGCGGCTTCCAATATTGCTCTTACCTGCATCTCTGTAATCTCCGGATAGGTAATACCTAGTCTAACACCTCTGTGTCCCATCATTGGGTTTGACTCGTGAAGTTCATCAGCCCTTTTGCTAAACTCTTCAAGAGAGATGCCCAAACTTTCAGCTAATTTCTTCCTCTCGTCTTCTCTATTAGGGACAAACTCATGCAAAGGCGGGTCAAGAAGTCTTATAGTAACAGGTAACCCATCCATTACGGCAAGGGTATCTTTAATATCCTTCTTTACATAGGGGAATAATTCTTTAAGTGCCTCTATCCTTTCCTTTTCTGTCTTTGATACGATCATTTTCCTTAATTTAAATAGTGGTTTTTCTGAGTTTTTGCCATAAAACATATGTTCTGTTCTAAAAAGACCTATTCCTTCACAACCAAACTCCCGTGCCTTTAGAGCATCTTCTGGTGTGTCAGCATTTGTTCTTACCCCAATCTGTCTAAAAGAATCGACAATTTTCATAAACTCAACAAAACGAGGGTTATGTGTAGAATCAACCATCTTAAGCTTCCCTGCATAGACATTTCCTTTTGTTCCATTTAGAGTGAGATAATCTCCTTTTTTGAATACTTTATCACCTATAGTTAATGTTCTATCTTTAAGATTAATCTTTAAGCTTCCACAACCTACAATACAACACTTCCCCCAACCTCTTGCTACAAGCGCTGCATGACTTGTCATACCACCTCGAGCTGTTAAGATACCAACGGCAGCACGCATACCTTCGACATCTTCTGGGTTTGTCTCTTCACGAACAAGAATCACCTTCTTGCCTTTTTTTGTCTCTTCAACAGCCTCTGTTGCTGTAAAAACAATCTCCCCACAGGCTCCTCCTGGACCTGCTGGTAGTCCCTTTGCTATTGGCTGTACTTTCTTTTCTTCTTCAGCATCAACGATTGGATGTAATAACTCATCGAGTTGAGCAGGAGACACTCTCATAACTGCGTCTTTCTTTGAAATTAGCTTTTCTTTAAGCATATCTATGGCCATATTAAGTGCTGCTGTTCCAGTCCTTTTGCCAACCCTACATTGTAACATCCAGAGTTTACCCTCCTGGATAGTAAACTCTATATCCTGCATATCTTTATAGTGTTTCTCAAGTATTGCTCTTATTTTAAGAAGCTCTTTGTAAACTTTGGGCATAGCCATCTCTAAAGAGGGTAGTTCCTTATTGTGTTCATTTTTTGTGTCATTGTTCAGTGGATTAGGTGTTCTGATACCTGCTACGACATCTTCACCCTGTGCGTTTGGTAACCATTCTCCGTAAAATTTATTCTCTCCAGTTGCAGGATTTCTTGTAAAGGCAACACCAGTAGCAGAGTTATCACCCATATTTCCAAAGACCATAGCCTGAACATTAACAGCCGTACCCCAATCATCTGGTATTCCTTCAATCCTTCTATAAGAAACAGCTCTCTTTCCATTCCATGACTGAAAAACTGCACCAATACCACCCCATAGCTGCTCATAGGGGTCATCAGGAAAATCTTTTTTTAATACCTCTCTTACCTTTTTCTTAAATTTTTCACAAAGGCTTTTGAGGTCTTCTTCAGTAAGGTCTGCATCGGTGGTATATCCTTTCTTATGCTTCAACTCTTCAAGCATTTTATCTAATTGTACTCGAATCCCTTTTCCTTCTTCAGGCTCTATACCTGCTGCCTTCTCCATAACTACATCTGAGTACATCATTATAAGTCTTCTATAGGCATCAAAGACAAATCTCGGATTTTTTGTTTTATTTATTAATCCAGGTATTGTTTTTGAACAAAGACCTATATTCAAAACGGTCTCCATCATACCAGGCATAGACTTTCTTGCTCCAGATCTAACGGAGACAAGAAGAGGGTTTTTAGGATCACCAAACTTCATAGCCATTATTTTCTCAACCTTAGAAAGGGCTTCTTTAACCTGCTTCTCAAGCTCCTTTGGATAGGTTTTATTATGTTTGTAATAGTAGGTGCAAACTTCCGTTGTTATGGTAAATCCTGCAGGGACAGGTATTTCTAATAAACACATCTCAGCTAAATTTGCTCCCTTACCTCCGAGAAGCTCCTTCATATCAGCCTTGCCATCGGCTTTTCCCTCCCCAAAGAAGTATACGTATTTTTTAACTGCCATATAGACCTCCGTTATATCTGTATTTTGGAAAAATCTAGGACTTTTTCAAAAACTAATTTTAGAGAGTTTAAAAAACCAAGTCTATTTCTCTTAACATTTTCATCCTTATCCATAACGAGTACTTTTTCAAAATATGCATCCAGTTCAGGCTTAATAGAAAGTAAAATAGAAGGTATAGAATTAAAATCTCTTTCTAAAATAGTCTTTTCTAAACTTGTTTTTGCCTTTTGATATGACTCAAAGAGCTTAAACTCTGCTTCTTCTTTAAATAAGGATAAATCAAAGTCTAAATGAGTTGTTCCTTTCGTAATGTTTGATACCCTTTTTGCTGAGAAAGCTAAGTCTTTAAATTCTGGCTTTTTGTGCTCCTTGTCTATAACAGAGATTATTTCTCTCGACATAACTAAATCTTTAGGGTGTAGAGTTATAACAGCTGATATAATTTCTGAATTAAAACCCTGTTGCTCCATTTGATAGTAAAACCTACTTTCAACAAACTCAGATATAGTAGTTATAAGCTCGTTATAATTTAAGATAAGCTTGTCTTTAAGACAGTCATAGGCGTATTTAATTAAGTCTGTGTAATCGATGATTAAATTGTTTTCTAAAAGTATCCTGATTATACCAATTGTCTGTCTTCTCAAACCATAGGGGTCAGAGGCGCCTTTTGGTGATAACCCTATACCAAAAAAACCTACGATATTATCAATTTTATCAGCTAAACTTAAAATTATGCCTGTTTTGCTTTCAGGAACTTTGTCATCTGAAGACTGTGGCAGGTAATGCTCATATATGGCAGTAGCAATTTCTGGATCTTCACCTTGAATTCTTGCCAACTCTCCACCAATAATACCTTGAAGAGATGGAAACTCATAAACCATTCCCGTTACAAGATCTGACTTTGATAGAAGTGCTGCTCTTTCTGCCTTCTCTTTTTTATCTGGATAAAATATGTTGGCTATATGTTGGGACAGCTTAACTAATCTCTCTGTTTTTTCGTAATAACTGCCTAACTTTACTTGAAAGACTACCTTTTTGAGCTTATCTAAATTTTGATAAAGAGGTACTCTTTTATCTTTTTCAAAATAATACTCTGCATCGGAAAATCTTGCCCTTATTACTCTACTATTACCATTAATTACTATTTTCTCATCATCTACTTTAGTATTTGAAAAAGTAATAAAATTAGGTAATAGTTTGCCTTCTTTATCTCTTAACGGTATATATTTTTGATGTTTCTTCATTGTGTTGATAATAATCTCTTGAGGCAGGGCTAAAAATTTTTCCTCAAAACTTCCTAAAAGAGGGCAGGGGTACTCGCAAAGAAAGTTTATGGTCTCAATTAACTCTTCATCTTCCTCTATAACTGCCTTTAAACCTTCAGCAAGCTTCTTAGCAGATTCTTTAATCAAATCCTTTCTTTCATGATGATTCCATATGACAAAATTTTCTTTTAAGACCTTTTTATACTCATCAAAGTTATTTACTTTAAAGGCTCTATTTGACATGAATCTATGACCATAAGTGAGATCTGAAGAGACTATCTCACCAATATTGAATTTAACAACCTCAGCGTCTATTATTGCCAATAACCAGTGGATAGGCCTTACAAATCTAATATCTCCTTCTTTCCATCTCATGCTTTTAGGGAAGTTTAAGGACAATATTAACTGTGCTAAATTTTCTGAAAGTATTTGAGAGGTTTCTTTGCCAATTTTTTTTCTAATAAAACCAACATACTCTTTTTTGTCTTTGGTAATATAAATGATATCTGACAGGTTGATATTATTGCTATTGGCAAAGCCTATTCCTGCTTTTGTAAAGTTACCATCTTCATCGATAGCTACCTTTTTTGGTGGACCTAAAACCTCTTCTTCTATATCTGGCTGCTTAGCTAATAGACCTTTAACAAAGAGAGTCAATCTTCTTGGAGTTCCATAGGTCTCCATAGCCTCAAAAGAAACTTTATTGTCTTCCAAAAGGTTAACAAACTTCTCTGTTAAGTTCTCTAAGGCAGGTAAGACAAAACTAGCTGGTATCTCTTCAGTTCCTATCTCTAATAAAAAATCTTTTTTCAAAGTCTATCTCCTTTCTTTTAACATAGGAAAGCCCATTTCTTCTCTTTGCTTAAGATACTCTTCTGCACATCTCTTGGCTAAAACCCTAATCCTACCAATAAGTCCTGTTCTTTCTGCAACAGATATTGCGTTTCTCGCATCAAGTACATTAAAAACGTGGGAACACTTTAGACAGTAATCGTAGGCTGGAAGTACAAGTGGTATCTCAATAACTCTCAAAGATTCTTTCTCAAATAAGTCAAAAAGTTTAAAGAGGGTATCTATATCAGCCTTCTCAAAGTTATAATAGGACCATTCAACCTCTCCCTTGTAATGGACATCTCTATAGGTTACTTCCTCGTTCCATTTTAGATCAAAAACATTATCAACCCCCTGTAGGTACATGGCTATTCTCTCTAAACCGTAGGTAATCTCAGCTGAGATTGGTTTTAAATCTATACCACCTGCTTGTTGGAAATAGGTAAACTGTGTTATCTCCATTCCGTCAAGCCAAACCTCCCAACCAAGACCCCAAGCACCAAGGGTAGGAGATTCCCAATCATCTTCTACAAACCTAATATCATGTTTTAGTGGATCTATACCTATGGCTCTAAGACTATCTAAATAAATCTCTTGGACATCAAGGGGTGAAGGTTTTAAGATTACCTGATATTGGTAATAATGTTGCAATCTATTGGGGTTCTCACCATATCTACCATCGGTAGGTCTCCTGGAAGGCTCTACATAGGCAACATTCCAAGGTTCTGGTCCCAAGACCCTTAAAAAGGTATGAGGATTTGAAGTGCCTGCACCAACTTCGATATCATATGGTTGTCCAATAATACAACCTCTATCTGCCCAAAACCTCTCTAATTTTAAGATTAGCTCCTGAAAAGTCATTCTACCCTCCTAAAAGATGACTGTTTTTTTATCACAAAAAAGATTGAAAAGTCAAGATTTTCCTGAGTTTTACAAAAAATATTTTAGTTTCTTTCAAAATGAAATTATATCAACATTGAAATACCTTTTTAAAAATGGCTGAATTGTTTGAATTATCTTAAACAAAAAATCTTTATTAAATTTTTGTTCAATAAAGGGTCTTTTAGGGTTTAAGGCTTGAATTATAAAGCTTAAAAACTCCTTATCTAATTGGGATATAATCTCTCTATCTGTAACGCAGTTTTGGCATTTAAAGTATATTGAGTTGTCATCGGATGCTAAAAAAAAGATATTTCTCCCTTTACATCTATAACATTCTTTTGCGCTATTTATAACACCCTCTTTTTTTAACAAGTAAATACAGAAAATTATATAAAGCTTAAACCTCTCGCTGTCTTCTTTTGATTCATTAAGGTTTGACAGAAGGAAGTAGAGCAACTTAAATATGTTTGTCTCACAATGTCCTCTTTCTGTAGTCAGCAGAGAAGAAATATTGAAAAGTATCTTAATATTGATAATGTTTTGGGTTAACTGAGAGAAGTATTTTACTACGCCCACTTCCTCAAGTGTTATGTAATCTTTACTTTTTTTCAATCTAAGATTCAATAAATTGAAGGGGACTAAGTTTCCGACAAATCTTTTCTTACTAATTTTTGCTCCAAAAGCATAGACCTTTAATAAACCATTAGTTTTAGTATATATTTTAAGTATTTTATCATTTTCTCGGAAATCAGAGCTGCTAACAATTATGCCATAATCTTTTAATTCCATTTAGTTGATACCATAATATCTCATTTTAGATATTAAAAGACTTTCTTTTATCCCCATAATTTCAGAGGCCCTTTTTATATCTCCAGATGCCTCTGTAAGTCTCATCTTTATAAACTCTTTTTCAAACAATTTTTTGGCTTCAGATAATAGGTTATGCCTAAAGATATCCTCTTCTAAAGCGCTAATCTTGCTATTTAGCTTTATATAATCTGGTAAGTCTTTTTGTGTGATTACCTCAGTTTTAGATGTTATAAATATGTATTCAAGGAAGTTTTTTAACTCTTTTAAGTTCCCATTCCAACTATAACCTTTTAGTGTTTCTAGTGCCTCCTTTGTAAATTTAATTTTTTTGCCATAATGTCTGGTAAAAAAAGAAGAGTAAAAATCTATGAAAGATTCTAAATCTTCCTTTCTTTCACGGAGGGATGGTATTCTGAAAGATATTATCTCCATAGCAAAATAAAAACTTGCGAAGTTTTTGTCAGACTCTACAGTTTTCTGTATATCTTCGGTACTAGAAAAAATGAAGTTAAATTGTTTTTTCATTTTCAGGATATTAGACTGGGATTCTTTAGATAAGTTTTTAAACTCCTTTAGATAAATTGTTCTTTCATTTTTTCCAGTTTTGAGATTGAAAAGATTTTCTAAATCATCTTCTTTTGAGATAGTTAGATTTAACTCGTAAAAATCTTTCTCATCACCACCTTTAAGATTGTGAAAATATCGAGCAAAAAAAGATTTGCCAACGCCTTCTTCACCTAAAAAAAGTACCGTTTTATTTGTTTTTGAGATATATCTTAAGTCATCAATTATCTTTTGTATTTTCTCGGACTTAGATGGTATATCAAGACTTTTACTAACCTTTTTCTTAAGATATATGTTTTCATTTAAAAGCTCATAATATTTTATAGCATTGTCTATAAGTAAGAATAATCTCTCTAAGGAAATTGGTTTTTCGATAAAGTCAAAGGCTCCTAATTTAGTAGCGTTTACAGCAATGTCAATAGTTCCGTGTCCTGACATGATTATAATAGGTATGAAAGGAAGTTCTTCTTTGAGTCTTTTAAGAACCTCTATCCCATCAATGCCCTTCATCCATATATCAAGCAATACCAGATCAGGAATATTTTCTCTTACAAGCCTAATACCACTTTCACCATCCTCTGCTGTTAATACCTCAAAGCCTTCGTCTTCAAAAACACCTTTTAAGCTGTCTCTAATCGGGGCTTCATCATCAATTACTGCTATCTTTTTCTTCATCTCAACCTCATAACTTTATATTATTTTATTGGTAGTGTTATTATAAACTCTGTTCCTTCCTTTTTATACTCATTAAGCTTAATCTCACCATTATGTTCCTTTATAATGTTATAAACTATGTATAGTCCAAGCCCCGTTCCTCCCTTCTTTCTTGAAAAATAGGGCTCAAAAAGTTTTGACTTATACTCATCCTTAACACCTACACCATTGTCAGATACAGTAATAACAACTTCTTCTGGAGATGAATAGGATACTTTAATTTTTACCTCTCCGTCCTTTTTATCACCTATAGCATCTATTGAGTTATTAATTAAATTTATCATAGACCTTTTTATAGCCTCCCTATCAAAATTAAAGGGAGGTATATTGTTATCTACATCTAATTCGAGAGCTATATTCTTGTGGGTCTCTTTAAAAAGAAAGAATATATCTTTAAAGACCTCACTTATATTGTTTAAGGTTTTCTTAATGGAAGGCATTTTACCATAATTTGAAAACTCATTTATTAATGATTTTATGTCTTCCACTTGGTTAATTATTGTGTTTATACACTCATTAAAGGTGTCCTTCTCTTCATCGGTTATATAGTTCTCATATTTTTTCTTTATTCTACTGGCAGAAAGTTGAATAGGTGTAAGGGGGTTTTTAACCTCGTGGGCAACCTTACGAGCCACCTCTCTCCAAGCAAGCATCTTCTCATACCTTATATTTTCTGTGATATCATCAAATACTGTTACAAAGCCAAGGAGTTTCTTTTGCTCATCAAAGAGAGGGGTAATATCAATCTTCAAAAACTTCTCTTTTCCTTTTATTATTAACTTAACTATTCTCTCTTTTGTTTTAGTCAAACCAGATAGGTCTAATAAAGATATTAGTTCTTCCTTTGATGTTACGTTCTGAAAAAGGATAGGAAGCTCTTTAGTATTTTCTATATCCTCTATTAAAAAAATTCTTCTAAAGGCTTCGTTAAAGGTTACTACAGTTCCCTCAGCAGATAGGGCAAGTATGCCAGTAGAAACCTTATTCATTAAAACCTTTAGATAATTTGACTGAGCTTCTATTATTGTTCCTTTCTCCCTTAAATCAACTAACATTTTATTGAAAGCCCTTGAGAGTGTTCCTATCTCATCATCAGAATCAATACTAACCTGTACATCCATATTTCCTTCAGAAACGCTTTTTGCTGCATATGTCATGCTTTCTAATGGCTCAGTAATATGTCTTGCAAAATATAATCCAAACCAAAGGGAAGTAAAGATTATCACTAAAGTGGTAATAAGAAGCATTATAAAAAGAACCGATTTTAATGGTTTTTTAAAAAACATAAGTTTTGAGTATTTTTCATAAGTTTCAGATATAATCTCCATCTTATTAACCATACTGTGAGGTATATGATAACTTACAACAACGCATCCAACTGCCTCATCGGATTTAAAGGTTGAGTAAATAGGGACAGAAGCCCTTACAATATCACCAGTTAATGATTCATCGATTATAACAACCTCTTTTCCATTTAGTGCATCTTCTATAATATTGGATTTTGTATCAATAGGTTTTGAATTTTCAGGTATCTCTGAAAATAATCTCTCTTTCATGAAAGAGAAAACTTCTAAAGATTCTAGATTATACTCCTTTTTCTTATTATGTAGATAAGAAGATAGATATTTGAGTTTATCATGATCAAGTAGTTTTTCTTCCCTTATTATATTTGCGATCTTTTTTGAGTGAAAAAGAGTATTATCTGAAGCATGTTTATAAAAAGTTTTTGCAACTTTAAGAGCTTCCTTTAGAGATTTTTCTATCTGAACATTAAACCATCTCTCAATACTTGTGGTTATAAAAGTAGAGGCTAAAAAAAAGAGAAGTATTGATGGAACTGTGGAAAATATTAAGAAAAATAAGATTAACTTATATTTTATTTTTGAACCAAGCCCTTTTTTGTACTCCAAAAAGATTTTTGAAAAATTTCTTATAACAAGATAAAGCAAAAAAAGGAGTAAGGCCAAGTTCAGGTTAATTAGCATGAAAAAGCCTATCTCAGATATTAAGGGTTTTTCCGTTGAACCTTTAATTATGTAGAGTTGAGTGGAGCCTAAGACAAATAGTAGGCTCAGCAAGATAAATATGATTAATTTTTCTCTTTTTCTTTTTTTAATTTCTTGAGTTTTTTTGTCATCAGTCATATCATTTTATAATACATTTTTTTTAAAGGGCTAACAATTACAAAACAATGAAGATAACTCCTTTAGGAGCTGTTGAAAATGTTACAGGTTCTTGTTTTTTAATAGAGACAAGCGAAAAAAGTTTTATCATAGACTGCGGTCTATTTCAAGGAGATGAGGTATCTAACAATCAAAATAAGTTACATTTTAACCCTAAAGATATCGATTTTGCAATACTTACCCATGCACATATAGATCACTCAGGAAGGATCCCTTATTTGGTAAAGATGGGTTTTAAAGGCAAGATATACTGTACCAAAGCTACTTATGAACTAACAAGGATTATGCTTCTCGACTCTGCTAAGGTTATGTTTGAAGATTATATATCAGCAAAGAAAAAAGCCTTGAGGAGGGGAGAAGAAATCACAGAGCCCCTATACTACGAAGAAGATGTAATTAAGACTTATGACAATTTTTTTCTCTTAAATTACGATGAAGAGGTAAGAATAACCGAAAATATATCTTTCAAGTTAAAAGATGCAGGACACATAATTGGCTCTTCCTATATAGAACTAACAATAAAAGATAATGACTCCTTAAAAAAGATAGTCTTTTCTGGAGATCTAGGGAATAGAAATAAACCTATCGTTAGAGATCCTACCTGCCCTTCAAAAGACATAGATTATCTATTTATTGAATCAACCTATGGCGATAGGGAACATAAAGACTTTGATGAATCCTATGAAGAGCTAAAAGTTGCAATCATAGAGACCTTTAAAAGAGGTGGGAATGTAATAATCCCTTCCTTCGCTTTAGAGAGAACACAAGAACTACTATACTTATTTCGAGAGATGTATGAAAAAAAAGAACTTCCACCCTGCAGGGTATTTTTAGATTCACCACTTGCAATAAAGGCAACCAATCTCTTTCTTCAGTATTATGATTATTTTGATGAAGATGCAAAAAAGATCTATGAAAGAGGTAAAAACCCCTTTTCTTTTCCCTATCTAATATTTACAAGCTCTATTGAAGACTCAAAAAGCATTAATAATATCAAAGAGAAGGCTATAATTATTGCTGGTTCTGGGATGTGTAATGGTGGAAGAATACTCCATCATTTAAAACATAATCTTTGGAATGAAAAAAATAGTATAATCTTTACGGGCTTTCAAGCGAAAGGTACCTTAGGAAGAAAGATAATTGATAATGAAAAGTTTGTTTATATATACGGGGAACAGATAAGAGTGAAGGCGAAGGTCTATACCATTAATGGTTTTTCCTCTCATGCCGACAGAAAAATTCTCTTAAACTTTTCTAAACATATATCCCACTTGAAAAAAATTTTTTTGATACACGGAGAACAAGAGATTATGCTTAAACTAAAAGATTTTTTGGAAAATCATATAAACACAAAGGTTGCGATACCTAAAAAGATGGAACCAATATTTTTATGAAGGGCTTAGTTTTATAATTTATAAACTCATAGAAAAAATTAGATAAAGAGTATCAACTTAGGCTATTTTTGTATGATAAATAGAAGAAAAACACGTAAAATTTTTGTTGGTAAAGTTCCAGTAGGTGGGGATGCTCCTGTATCTATTCAGTCAATGACCAATACATACACTAAAGATGTAATCTCAACGATAAAACAAATTAAGAGGTTAGAAAAAAGGGGATGTGAGATCATAAGAGTTGCCGTTCCTGACGAAGAATCAGCTATGGCAATATCTCAAATAAAGAAAAAGATTAATATACCACTTGTAGCAGACATACATTTTGATTATAAATTAGCACTTTTATCTATATCTAGTGGTGCAGATTGTATTAGAATCAATCCTGGAAACATAAAGAACAGAAAAAAATTAAAAGAAATAATAAAAAAATCAAAAGAATATAATACATCTATAAGGATTGGTGTAAATTCTGGTTCTTTAGACTTTAAAATTAGAAAAAAATATGAAAATGATATCTCAGAAGGTATAGTATTTAGTGCTATGGAGTATATAAAATTTTTTGAAGATAATGATTTCTTTAATATGAAAGTGTCTCTTAAATCAACCGATATAATGACTACCATCAGTGCCTATGAAAAATTCTCTAAAAAATCTGATTACCCTTTACATGTTGGTATTACTGAAGCAGGTACGGAGTTTTCAGGAACCATAAAATCATCTATTGGTATAGGATATCTCCTGATTAGAGGGATAGGGGATACCATAAGAGTTTCTTTGACGGCGAACCCAGAAAAAGAGATTGATACAGCGAAAGAAATATTAAAATCATTGAAAATAAGAGAGTTAGGACCTACTTTAATATCCTGTCCAACCTGTGCAAGAAGAGAGATAGATGTAATAGCCATCGCCAAAAATGTGGAGAGAGAGATTAAAAACATCAAGTCACCACTCAAAGTAGCTGTTATGGGTTGCGAAGTAAATGGTCCTGGAGAAGCTAAAGATGCAGATATAGGTTTAGCAGGCAGCATAAGAGGTGGAATAATTTTTAAAGAGGGTAGGGTGCTGAAAAGATTTGAAAAAACTGACGAAATGATAAAAGAGTTTATAAAGGAAATTAAATTGCTTGATGAAAAATATCGGAGGTAAGAAGATGAGGTATAGCCAATACTTTATTCCAACTTTGAAAGAGGACCCATCAGATGCAGAGGTAATAAGCCATAAATTAATGGTAAGAGCTGGAATGATAAGAAAGCTTACCAGCGGTATATATAATTATCTGCCCTTAGGTTTAAGAGTTTTAAAAAAGGTTGAGAATATAATCAGGGAAGAGATGAATAGAGCAGGTGCTATTGAGATTCTTATGCCTTCTGTCCAGCCAAAGGAATTATGGGAAGAAAGCGGTAGATGGAGTTTTTATGGCAAAGAACTTCTAAGATTTAAAGATAGGCTGGGAAGAGAGTTTTGTTATGGACCTACTCATGAAGAAGTAGTTACCGACATAGTAAGAAATCATATCAAATCATACAGAGAGTTGCCTATAAATCTTTATCAGATACAAACAAAGTTTAGGGACGAGATAAGACCACGCTTTGGTGTTATGAGATCAAGAGAATTTATAATGAAAGATGGTTATAGTTTTGATATTGATGAAAAATCGGCTGAAAAAAGTTATATGAAGATGTATGATGCCTATTGCAAGATATTTGAAAGATGTGGTCTTGATTTTCGTGCTGTAGAAGCCGATACTGGAGCTATAGGAGGTAGTTTTTCCCACGAGTTTATGGTAATGGCCGATACAGGTGAGGACACAATACTTTTATGCGATAAATGTAGCTACTCAGCAAACAGAGAAAAGGCTCAAGTAAATGATAAAATTAGCAATAGCAATATCTCTGATGAAGCCTTAAATAGTTTAGAAAAAGTTTATACACCTAATTTAAAAAGTATTGAAGAAGTATCAAAATTTTTAAATATATCTCCATTAAAAACTGCAAAAACATTAATCTATATGGTTGATTCTGTCTTTTACATGGTAATTTTGAGAGGAGACAGAGAAGGTAACGAGATTAAAGTTAAAAACGCAGTCGGAGGTAACGAGATAAGACCAGCTACTGAAGAAGAGATTGAAAATATACTTAAGCTACCTGTTGGTTTTATGGGACCCTACAACTGTAAAGATATAAAAGTGATAGCAGATATCTCTCTAAAAGGGATTAAAAATTTCGTTACAGGTGCCAATGAAAGAGACTATCATTTAATAAATGCTAATTTCGATAGAGACATAAAGGTAGATATGTTTGCTGATGTGTCTAATGCTACCTTAGGCGATCCCTGTCCACGTTGCGAAGAAGGAAAGTTGTTTAGCAAAAAGGGAATAGAAGTAGGTCATATATTTAAACTTGGAACCAAATACAGCAAAGCTATGAACGCTACTTATTTAAATGAAAGAGGTGAGGAAGTTTTTATTGTTATGGGTTGTTATGGCATTGGGGTAGGAAGAACAGTAGCTGCAGCAATAGAACAAAATCATGATAAAGATGGCATAATATTTCCAGAACCCATAGCACCCTTTAAATATATAATTATTCCTACGAATATAAACGACAATGATATTAAAGAGTCGGCTTTCAAACTTTATGAGTTTTTACTAAAAAAAGGAGAAGAGGTTATAATAGATGACCGAGACGAAAGACCAGGTGTTAAGTTTAAGGATGCCGATTTGATTGGGATTCCTTTCCGTATTAATATAGGAAACACCTTCAAAAAAGACAAAAAAGTAGAGCTTATAAGAAGAAGAGATAAATCTTGTTCATTGCTTACATTAGAAGAATTTATAAACCAAATATAATATATTTATAATGGGTTGTTTTTATGAATAGTACTAAAGTTATCATAGCCCTCGATACTACAGATTTAAAAAAGATTGACAGTCTCTTAAAAGATCTTAAAGGGGTAGTATCTATCTTTAAGATAGGCATGCAATCTTTCACAAAATATGGCGTTGATATAGTTAAGCGTGTTCAAGATAGTGGGTACAAGGTCTTTCTTGATATGAAATTTTTTGATATTCCCAATACTGTTGAAAAAGCAGTCTATTCTGCTATGGAACACAACATATATATGTTGACTCTACATATCTTAGGCGGAAAGGATATGATAACCAAAGCCTCTGAAATTAAAAAAGATAATAAGTTTCCTTTGCTTTTAGGAGTAACAGTACTTACTAGCATGGATGAAAAGAATTTAAAAGATGTTGGGATTAATATAGCTCCATCTGAATTTGTTCCTTATCTTGCCCAGTATGGTAAATCCGCAGGACTTAATGGTGTAATATCTTCTCCTTTAGAAATTGAAGATATAAAGAAAAGTTGCGGCAGAGATTTTTTAGTTGTTACACCAGGAATTAGAAAAGAGAAAACACCTGATGATCAAAAGAGAATTTTATCTCCTAAAGAAGCTATTGATAAAGGAGCTGACTATATAGTGGTTGGAAGACCTGTTCTTGAATCTCAAAACCCAAAAGAATATATTGAAACCATTTTTATATGATAATATATGGTTTACATCCTGTTTTAAATATTATAAAAGTAAAACCAAAGATTATTAAAAGGGTCTTTATTTCAAGAAAACTTGATTTAGATATATTAAAAACAGTTAGATACGAACATACAAATAACAATTATATTGATAAACTAGCAAAAACTACAGACCATCAAGGCATAGCCTGTGAAATTAGCCATTTCCCTTATGTAGATCCAGACAGTCTTATAGAAAGAGCTAACAAAATTTTGATATTGGATCATATAGAAGATCCTCAAAACTTAGGTGCAATTTTAAGAAATTCCTATGCCTTTAATATTGACCTTGTCATAATTCCTAAAGATAGAGCCTGCGATATAACACCAGCGGTCATTAAGGCCTCTGCAGGAAACGCTATTTTTTTAAACATCTCAAAAGTTACAAATATTAATGATTTTATTAGAAATCTAAAAGAAGATTTTTTTACTGTCTACGGTTTTGAGGGTAATGGTACAAAAAATTTATCCCAAATCAAATTTACAAATAAAACTGCGCTTGTTTTTGGTAGTGAGGGTAAAGGTATTAAACAACTAACAAAAAGTCTTTGCGATGATATCATTAAAATTGAGTTTAATTCAGAGGCCGGTTCTTTAAATGTCTCTTCAGCAAGTGCTATTGTATTATATAAGCTGTTTATGGATTTGTATTAATTCGTATAAGAAATATTATGTAAACTAAAATAAACCTGTTAATACTAGAAAAAAGAAATTTATAGTTATAAATAAATTTTTATATATTGTTTTTTATTTATAAAATACTTAAAATAAATAAATAAATATATGATGGATTTTGTGCAATACTTGAGGGAGATTTTTTTTAATATACCAAAAAGTTTTGATGAGTTTTTATCAAGCCCCTATGTAGTATTGTACTATTTGATTTTACTGGTCTTTTTGTTAACCGGCAAGTTCAAACTATTTTTAAAGACAATTCTTTTGACTATTTTTCTATTTTTTGGAATATATTATTCCATCGTTAATCCGGTGGGCAATAATATAGTTAACATAATTGTATTTTCTGTATCATTACTTATTGTTTTAATTATTCTTTTATTAAATTTTATTACAAAGAGAAGCTAATGAAAATTAAAAAGATTGACTTAGTATTTATTTTAATAGGCATATTAGTAGTTAGTATTTTATTAATGGCTCCTCGCCAAAAGACTCCAAGGGTTCCTATTGATGAAATACATAAAGAGTTAAAAGATGAGAAAAAATGCAAAGAATGTCACGGTAAAGGGACTAATATGCCTCTGCCTGAGAACCATCCCAATAAAGAGAGATGTTTGCTCTGTCATAAGCGTAAATCATAAAATATTTATATTATCCCAAATAATCTTTATTTCTTTTTTGAGTTCTTCAGACAGGTCAAAGGGAGATAAGCCGAGTTTGTCTGATTCAATAATTTTATCATTGTAAGTTAAGTAGCCAAGTATATTAAAATCTGAGAGTTCTTTCTCAATCAAATCTTTATCGCTTTCGTTTTTAACTTTATTTCCTACAATCCAAACATCTTTAACGGCTAATTCTTTTGCTAACTCTCTTATCTGTCTTGCTGTCTGAAAACTTCTTTGACCAGGCTCTACAACTACGATAAATTTATTTACATAGGCAGTAGTGCCTCTTGTTAAATGTTCCAGCCCAGCTTCCATATCTACAATAACAACCTCATCTCTGGCAACAAAAAGATGCCTTAATAGGGCTTTCAATAGCGTATTCTCTGGACAAAAACATCCTGTACCAGCACTTTCTACAATACCTAAAAGCATCATTTTTACGCCTTTATATTCGATACTAAATTTGTCTGGAAGGTCATCAACTTTTGGATTTAAAATAAACATACCACCAAAAGAACCTGCTTTAGTACCAGTTCTTTCTGATATGAGTTCCTTCATTTCAGAAATGGGTTTTATATCTTTTAATAGCTCCTTTGAAATGCCAATTGCTGAGGCTAAATTAGCGTCGGGGTCAGCATCTATAGCTAAAACTTTATAGTTTAGGTCAGCTATATATCTTGCAAGAGCTCCTGCCAGTGTAGTCTTACCTACCCCACCCTTTCCTGATATCGCTATTTTCATCTCTTCTCCATTTTGAAAATTTTAAAAAAGAAGGGGAACATTTTTTTATAACTCCCCTTCTATAGCAACTTTGTTATGCCGATTGTTTAACTTCTGTTTCATTATCAGTTGATATCAAAATCTTTCCATATCTTGTTAATCCGGTTCCAGCTGGTACAAGCCTTCCTACTATGACATTTTCTTTTAACCCTTTTAAGTAATCAATCTTGCCTTCTATTGCTGCTTGAGTGAGTACTTTTGTGGTCTCTTGAAACGATGCAGCAGAGATAAAGCTCTCGGTGCTTAATGATGCTTTAGTAATACCATAAAACAAAGCATCTGCCCTTGCAGGTTTTTTGCCTTCACCTACTACCCTTCTGTTTTCTTCTTCAAAAATAACCTTATCAACAATATCACCAATTATAAAGTTTGTATCACCAGCATCAGTTATCTTAACTTTTTTAAGCATCTGTCTAACGATTATCTCAAAATGTTTATCATTAATCTTAACACCCTGAAGCCTATAAACATTCTGTATCTCATCGACAAGAAACCTTGCTAACTCCTTCTCACCCAAAACTTTCAGAATATCATGGGGGTTGGGTGAGCCTTCTATTAGTTTTTCTCCTGCCTTAATTCTTTCTTTTTCTCTAACTATAATATACTTACCTTTTGGGATTTGATAGACCTTTTCTTCACCCACATCTGGCTTTATAACAACTTGCCGCTTACCTTTACTATCTTTTCCAAAATATACGACACCATCAATCTCAGAAATAATAGCGAATTTTTTGGGTTTTCTTGCTTCGAAAAGCTCCGCAACTCTTGGCAATCCACCTGTAATATCGTGCTGTTTAGTAATTTCTCTAGGATATTTTGCAATTATGTCGCCAGCAGCAACTTCCTGTCCTTCCGTTACAATTATCATGGCACTGACCGGTAAATGATAACGTGCTTCCATTCCGGTTTCGGGTGCTTTTATAGTCTTTCCAGCTAGGTCTTTAATTGATATTCTTGGTCTAAGATTAACATCTTTGTGCTCGATAACGATTTTTTGAGACATTCCTGTTACTTCGTCAACTTGATCTTTTATTGTAACACCGTCTATGATATCACCAAATTTAATAATACCACCTACTTCCGTGATTATAGGTATATAATAGGGATCCCATTCAGCAACTCTTTGGCCTCCATTAACCTTATCACCATCTTTTATTAATAGTCTTGCACCATAGATAATGGAGTATTTTTCTCTTTCTCTACCGAAATTATCTACAACTGCTATCTCTCCATGTCTATTAGTAACAACGAGATTGCCGTCTCTGTCTTTAACGGTTTGAACATTGATAAGCTTTATGAAACCCTCATTCCTTATTTCAAGTGTGTTTTTCTCTGCTTTAGCACCAGCTGTACCTCCCAAATGGAATGTTCTCATAGTAAGCTGAGTGCCTGGTTCACCTATTGACTGCGCAGCAATAATGCCAACGGCCTCTCCAATGTTAACGAGGTGCCCTCTCGCCAAATCTCTACCATAACATTTAACACAAATACCTCTTTTGGACTTACAAGTAAGTGGAGATCTTACTTTAACCTTATCAAAACCAGCATCTTCAATCTTTGCCACAATGCTTTCAGTAAATTCTTCACCAGATTTAATAATTATTTCATTAGTATAGGGATCTCTAATATCTTCTATTGCTATTCTTCCTAAAATCCTTTCTGACAATCTCTCTTCAATCTCTCCAGCTGAGTTAATTAAATGTGTAAGATATATACCATCTATTGTTTTACAATCTTCAATAGTAATTAATACATCTTGTGCTACGTCAACAAGCCTTCTGGTAAGATATCCAGCATTTGCTGTTTTTAAAGCCGTATCTGCCAATCCTTTTCTTGCACCATGAGTTGAAATAAAGTATTGTAATACTGACAATCCTTCTTTAAAGTTTGCTGTAATTGGTGTTTCTATAATCTGTCCTGAAGGTTTTGCCATTAAACCTCTCATACCAGCAAGCTGAACTATCTGCTGGGTACTACCTCTTGCACCAGAGTCTGCCATTATATATATTGAGTTAAAGCTCTCTGTTAAAACTTTCTTGCCATCACGCTCAATTTGCTCCATCTTAAGCTCATTCATCATCTCTCTTTTAATCTTGTCTGTGATGGTCTGCCAAAGGTCAACCTTTTTGTTATATTTCTCTCCGGCTGTAATATGTCCATGGGCATACTGGTTTTCAATCTCCATATCTTTTTTCATCCCTTCTTCTATAATCTTATCCTTTTGTGTTGGGATGATTAAATGGTCTATACAGATGGAGATGCCAGCAACCTTAGCCATAGCAAAACCTAAATCTTTTAATCTGTCTGCAATAATTACAGTTGTTTTTTGACCAAAGACCCTATAGGAGTAATCTATTATATTATTAAGCTCTTTCTTGTTTAAAACCTTATTAACTATTGAAAAAGGCATCTCTTTAGGCATTATCTCATAGACTAAACATCTTCCCACAGTGGTATCTATGAGTTTTCCGTTGATCCTAACTTTTATTTTTGCATGTAATTCAACCTCTTTTGTATCAAAGGCTATCCTTACCTCGTCAATGCTTGCAAAAACCTTCCCTTCACCCTTATCAAGAGGACGTTCTCGGGTCATATAATAGAGACCTAATACAATATCCTGAGTGGGACCTATAATAGGTTTTCCGTTAGCAGGAGAAAGAATATTGTTGGTAGACATCATTAAAACTCTTGCCTCAGTCTGAGCCTCTACAGATAAAGGAATATGAACAGCCATCTGGTCTCCATCAAAATCAGCGTTGAAAGCTGTACATACAAGGGGGTGAAGCTGAATAGCCTTACCCTCGATAAGAACAGGCTCAAAGGCTTGTATACCCAATCTGTGTAAGGTTGGTGCCCTGTTTAACAATACAGGGTGTTCTCTTGTAACTTCTTCAAGGGCGTCCCATACCTCTGGTCTTTCTCTCTCAACTATTTTCTTTATGACTTTCATCGTAGTAGAAACACCTTTTTGTTCGAGCTTCCAATAGATAAAAGGCTTAAATAGTTCTAAAGCCATCACTTTAGGTAAACCACACTGATGCATTCTAAGATGTGGTCCCACCACGATTACGGATCTTCCTGAATAATCAACTCTTTTACCTAATAGATTATGTCTAAATCTACCCTGCTTACCTCTAATCATATCGCTCAGGGATTTCAATGGTCTTTTATGACTACCGAGTACAGCTCTACCTCTTTTACCATTATCAAATAGGGCATCAACCGATTCTTGCAGCATCCTTTTTTCGTTTCTTATAATTATTTCTGGTGCATTAAGCTCTATAAGCTTTTTTAATCGGTTATTTCTATTAATGACCCTTCTATAAAGATCGTTTAAATCTGATGAACCAAATCTACCACCTTCTAACTGAACAAGTGGTCTCAAATCTGGAGGTAAAACGGGAATTACATCTAAAATCATCCATTCTGGTTTATTACCAGACTTTATAAAGGCATCAATAATCTTAAGTCTTTTTGCAATCTTTTTTTTCTTTGCATCTGACACAGTATCAGCCATCTCAACTCTAAGAGAATCAGCAAGCTCTTTCAAGTCAAGCCTTTTTAATAACTCCTTAATTGCTTCAGCCCCCATTCCTGCCTCGAAGGAACCATCTCCATATTTTGATAAAGCTAATTTGTATTGCTCGTCAGTTAATATCTCACCTTTTACAAGGTCAGTATTTTTAGGATCAACCACTATGTGTGCCTCAAAATATAGAACTCTTTCCAACTGTTTCAATTGTATATCAAGTAAAGTTCCTATTCTACTTGGTAAGCTTCTCAAAAACCAGATATGAGCTACAGGTGCTGCAAGCTCTATATGTCCCATCCTCTCTCTTCTAACTCTTGAATGAATTACCTCAACACCGCATCTCTCACAGACTATATTTCTGTGTTTCATCCTCTTATACTTACCACAATTACACTCATGATCTTTAATAGGTCCAAAAATTCTAGCACAGAAAAGTCCATCTTTTTCAGGTTTAAAGGTTCTGTAATTAATTGTTTCGGGTTTCTTTACCTCACCATGAGACCATTCCTTTATCTTTTCAGGTGATGCAATTGAAATTTTTATTGAGTTAAAATCCTTTATATCGTCGGTCTTGCTATAAAAACCATAAATTGTATCCAATTTATACCTCCTTTAGTCTTGTTCTTCTTCTATTTTAAGGAGCTCAACATCCAAAGCGAGACTTCTAAGCTCTTTTAAAAGAACATTAAAAGATTCTGGAATGCTTGGTTCTGGTACATTATTACCTTTAACAATTGCTTGATAAACGTTACTCCTACCTGATACATCGTCGGATTTAACTGTCAAGAACTCCTGTAAGGTATAAGCAGCACCATAAGCTTCTAGTGCCCATACCTCCATCTCTCCTAATCTCTGTCCACCGAAATGTGCTTTACCACCCAAAGGTTGTTGAGTTACAAGAGAGTATGGACCAATGGATCTTGCATGTACCTTATCATCAACAAGGTGATGTAGTTTAAGCATGTACATATAACCTACTGTAACCTTTTGATGGAAGGGTTCTCCTGTCTTACCATCATAAAGGGTAACCTGACCAGATTCTGGTAATCCTGCTTTACTCAACAGCTTTTTAATTTCTGATTCTGTAGCACCTTCAAAAACAGGGGTGGACATAAACAAACCCTTTTTAGAAATCTCACTTGCTACACTATATAACTCTTCTTCTGTAAGACTATCGATAATCTTTTTTGCCTGTTGAGTTTCATATAGGTCTTTTAAAAACTCTCTCAACTTTTTCGTAGATGTTTGTAAATAATCATTAACCATGTTTCCTAAACCTTTAGCTGCCCATCCTAAATGGGTTTCAAGTATCTGCCCAACATTCATACGAGAAGGAACTCCCAGAGGATTAAGAACCATATCAACTGGCGTACCATCTTTGAGAAATGGCATATCTTCTTCTGGAACAACTATTGAAACTACCCCTTTGTTACCATGTCTACCTGCCATTTTATCACCAGGAGACAACTTTCTTTTTATAGCTATGTATATCTTTACTAATTTTAATACACCAGGTGGTAGCTCATCTCCCTTCTTGAGTTTATTAATCTTGTCCTTAAAAAGCATCTCCACAAGTTCTATCTGATCTCTTAGCTTATCAAAAAGAGATTTTATCTTATCTTCATACTCTACCTTCTGTTGTAATGATATATTTTCCCACTCGTCAAAAGGAAGTTTTTTAAGCACTTCTTCAGTTATCTCTTTGCCCTTTTGAAGTATAACCTCTCCATCTTCATCAGTAATCTTGTTTGCAACCTTTTTACCTAAAAGCAGCTTCTTAATTTTTTCAGAATAGGTGTCTTTAAGTATCCTTATCTCATCATCTCTATCTCTTGCTATCTTTTCATACTCTTTCTCTTCCAACTCTTTTGCTCTATCATCTTTTTCTATACCCTTCCTTGAAAAGACTTTGGTATCAATAACAATACCATTAATACCGGGAGGAACTTTCAAAGAAGTATCTTTCATCTCAGAAGCCTTCTCTCCAAATATAGCCCTTAATAACTTTTCTTCTGGTGATAGTTGTGTCTCTCCCTTTGGGGTAACCTTTCCTACGAGTATGTCGTTGGGTTTTACCTCAGCGCCTATCTTTATTATTCCTGATTCATCTAGATTTTTAAGAACATCCTCTCCTACATTAGGAATGTCTCTTGTTATCTCTTCTTTACCAAGTTTTGTGTCTCTTGCTGAAATCTCGAACTCTTCAATATGTATAGATGTAAAGACATCTTCCTTGACCAATCTTTCGTTTATAATTATAGAATCCTCAAAGTTAAAGCCTTCCCAGGGCATAAAAGCAACAAGTACGTTTCTACCTAATGCAAGCTCAGGACCATCGGTAGCAAACCCATTGGCAATAATCTGTCCTTTTTTTACGTATTGTCCTTTGTTTACTATGGGTTTCTGATTTATACAGGTATTCTGGTTAGTCTTTCTAAATTTAATGAGATTATATATATCAATAGAGTCTGCCTTTTCATCCTTTATGTTTTCTGGCCTAACAACAATCCTTGTTGCATCGACACTCTCAACTACACCATCCCTTCTTGCAATAACCACTGCACCTGAATCCCTTGCAACAATGTGTTCCATTCCAGTACCAACTAATGGTGCCTCAGGGTTATGTAGCGGAACTGCCTGTCTCTGCATGTTTGAACCCATTAAGGCTCTGTTAGCATCATCATGCTCTAAAAAGGGGATTAAGGAGGCAGCGACACTTACCACTTGCTTAGGTGAAACATCCATATAAGTAACTTCTTCTGGCTTCTTCGAAACAAACTCGCCACTCTGCCTTGCTAAAATGAGTTCGTTTTTAAATCTACCCTTGTCGTCTAAAGAAGCGTTTGCTTGAGCAATAACATGTTTTTCTTCTTCAAGAGCAGAAAGATATCTAACCTCCTCTGTAACCATCCCTTCTTTTACAACTCTATAGGGGGTTTCAATGAAACCATATTCATTAATTCTTGCAAAGGTACTCAACGAAGTAATTAGTCCGATATTTTGTCCTTCAGGTGTTTCAATAGGACATATCCTACCATAATGAGTTGGGTGTACATCTCTTACTTCAAATCCTGCCCTCTCTCTCTGCAAGCCTCCTGGTCCAAGGGCACTCAATCTTCTTTTGTGAGTTATCTCAGAAAGAGGGTTAGTCTGGTCCATAAACTGTGAGAGCTGACTACTACCAAAAAATTCTTTAAGTACTGCCATTACTGGTTTAGGATTAACGATATCCTGAGGCATAACAGTTTCCATATCTATAACACTCATTCTTTCCTTCACCATCTTTTCCATACGGACTAAACCCATTCTAAACTGATTCTCAACAAGCTCGCCTACTGTTCTGACCCTTCTGTTGCCTAAATTATCGATATCGTCAGGACTTCCTTTACCATTTTTAAGAATTATTAGATGTTGTATTAAGCAAACTACATCTTCCTGAGTAAGTATGCAGTTATCAACAGGTATATCAAGATTAAACTTAAAGTTAAGCTTAAGTCTTCCTACAGGTGAGAGATCATATTTATCAGGATCAAAGAATAATCCGTAAAAAAATTCAGAAGCTACTGCTTCTGTAGCTGGCTCATTGGGTTTCATCTTTTTGTATATTTCTAATAGGGCATCCTTTTTAGTCTTTATCTTTTCATCTGCCAATAAGGTTTCGCTGATACAATGGGATTGATTATAACCATTGAAAGTTATTATACTAAACTCAGTAATACCATTTTCGACAAAATCCTCAAACAATTTTTCTGTAATAACTGTATTACATGGTATCTCTTCACCAGTTGTCTCGTTTTTAACTGGATGGGCAAGAATAGCTCCAATTATTTCTTCTGACTTAACCTGTATCTTATCAATTTTTGCATTCAAAACCTTTTTGAGGTTTCCTCTTGTAAATTTCTGAGATTTTTTAATTACTACTTCTCCCTTATCAGTAACAGCATCGTAAGATGCCTTTAGCCCTTCCAAAACATCTGGAACTATCGTCTTGTATATCTTCCCATCTTTAATAATAACCTTTTCTGATTTATAAAACTTATTTAATATCTGTTCTGAAGTTAAGCCAAGGGATTTGAGAAATGTTGTAACTAAAAACCTCTTTTTCCTATCTATTCTAACAAAAAGAATATCCTTTTGATCAAACTCAAAATCAAGCCAAGAACCTCTTATGGGAATTATCCTTGCTGTAAAATGTCTTTTACCAGTGGCCAAGTTTGCTTGCTTGTCCTCCTCAAAGAAAACACCGGGCGAACGGTGCAGCTGATTAACTATAACCCTCTCCGCCCCATTTATGATAAAGGTGCCGTTTTGGGTCATTAACGGTATCTCACCAAAATATATTTCCTGTTCTTTGAAAGTAATTATATCACCGATTTTGCCATCCTCTTCGGATCTTATGAGAAGCCTGACCTTAATCTTAAGAGGAGCTGAGTAAGAAACTCCTTTAGTTCTTGCTTCTTCTTCTGTAAATTTAGGATCCATCAAAGTGTAATCTACGAACTCAATTGTATATCTACCACTATAGTCTGTAATGGGAAAAACACTTAAAAAGGCGCCTAAAAGCCCTTTTTTACGTTTTCCATCGGTTAAATCTTTATAAACAAAATTTTCATAAGATCTTTTTTGAATATCAAGCAAATATGGAACATCCAAGACACTTGGTATCTTACCAAAGTCTTTTCTGATTCTTCCGTAAAAAAGATTTTCTGTCATAGATTATAGTACTCCTTGTATTTTTTTGGAGATCAAATGAACACAAAAAAACGATGATTGAAAATTAGTAATTTTCATTTAAAGAGAAAGGGGGAGTAATACCCCCCTAAGTTTATTTAACTTCTGCTTTTGCACCTACTTCTTCAAGTTTTTTCTTACCAGCTAAAGCTTCGTCTTTTGGAATAGCCTGCTTTACTGGTTTTGGAGCAGCTTCAACTAAGTCTTTTGCTTCTTTAAGACCTAAGCTTGTAAGCTCTCTAACAACCTTGATTACCTTAATTTTGTCAGCACCTGCATCTGTTAGAATTAAATCAAACTCAGTCTTTTCTTCCTCCTGAGCTGCCTGAGGAGCTGCTGCTCCAGGTGCAACTGCGGCAACAGCAACTGGTGCTGCTGCGGAAACACCAAAAATTTCTTCTAACTCTTTTACAAAATCTGCAAGCTCAATAACTGTCATATTTTTAATAAACTCAATTACATCTGCCTTTGTTATAGCCATAAATAAAACGCCTCCTTATTAAATTAATTTTGTTTTTGTTCTTTAATCGCATTTAATACATTGAGAAAACTTCTTGGAATACCTGCCAAGACATTAACAAATCCTGTTGTTGGTGATTTGAGGGATCCCAACATTTTGGATAAGAGCTCTTCTTTTGATGGTAATGTGGAAAGTTTATTAATATCATTAGCATTCAATAGTTTGTTACTAATAGCACCAGCAATTATTTCTGCCTTCTGCTGCCCTTTGAGAAAATCTGTTAAAATTTTTGCAACAGTTACAGGATCGTTGTATGCCCATATAGTAACAATTGGTCCTTTATAATAATCTTTTAAGACACTATAAGGATTTGACTCAACGGATCTAATCGCAAGAGTATTTTTTACTACCTTAATGTCAATTTTTTCAGCCTTAAGCTTATTTCTCAAGGTTGTAAACTCTGAAACTGTTAAACCATTGTTTTTAATTAGTACAGTACATGCGGCTTTTTCAAATCTTTCTCTTACTCCATCAATTATTTTTTGTTTTTCCTGCTTCTTCAAATTATCACCTCCCTTCTAATTATTTTAATAACTGACGGGAGGAATAAACTTAATATATCCTTAACCCGTCTCAGTAGGCCCTCTTGGATTTAAACACAGAGATTGTGTACCTACTTTCTTAGACCAGGCTTGTTATTTAAACATAGTTCTTAGAGGAACTGGGTCTAACTTGATTCCTGGCCCCATTGTAGAACTAATTGTGCACTTCTTTAAATATATACCTTTACTTGCCGATGGTTTAAGCTTAATAACTGTTTCTAAAAGGCTCTTAAAGTTTTCGATTAATGCCTCTTTGGAAAATGATTTTTTACCTATGGGTGCATGGAGAACTCCAGCCTTATCAACTTTAAACTCTATCTTTCCAGCCTTAAGTTCTTTTACAGCTTTAGCTACATCGAAGGTGACAGTCCCAACTTTAGGGTTAGGCATCAAACCCCTCGGTCCAAGAATCTTACCAAGCTTTCCTACCAATCCCATAATATCTGGTGTTGCTACAGCTTTATCAAACTCAAACCAACCGCCCTGAATCTTCTCAACTAAATCTTCTGCACCAACATAATCAGCACCAGCATCTCTTGCTTCCTTTTCTTTCTCACCTTTTGCAAAAACAAGCACCCTTACACTTTTACCAGTGCCATGAGGCAAAACAACTGCTCCCCTTACCATCTGGTCCGAATGCTTAGGGTCTACACCTAAATTTATGGCTACTTCAATGGTCTCGTCAAAATTAGCGTAAGCCAACTCCTTAACTTTATCAAAGGCTTCATCTACACTATAAAGTTTTAGAGGTTCATATTTTTCAATTGCAGCCTTATATTTTTTTGCTAAACTTGCCATATTCTCTCCTTTAATCAACAATTTGTATCCCCATGCTTTTTGCAGTGCCTTCAACTGTCTTAACTGCAGCTTCTAAGCTATCGCAATTTAAATCAGGTAATTTAATCTTTGCGATCTCAACTATTTGATCTTTTTTAATTTTCCCAACGAAATCTTTTTTTGTCTTAGATGACCCCTTCTCGAGTCCAGCATATTTTAGAAGTAATATAGAGGATGGAGGAGTTTTCGTAATAAAGGTAAAACTTCTGTCTGCATAGATTGTAATTAAGGCTGGAATTATCATTCCCTCCTGTTTTGCTGTAGCTGCATTAAAAGCCTTTACAAACTCCATTATATTTACACCGTGCTGACCTAAGGCAGGTCCAACCGGTGGAGCGGGAGTAGCTTTACCCGCTGGTAACTGAATCTTTACTTGAGCTATTACCTTCTTTGCCATTTAAAATCTCCCAATTTATTATTGATTTGAAACGTGAAACATTATGTTTTTTCTACTTGATGAAACTCTACCTCAACAGGAGTTGATCTATTAAAAATGCTAATATAAACCTTTAACTTACCGCTATCTAAATTAACTTCATCTACAACCCCATTAAAATTAGCAAAAGGTCCATCAATAATTCTTACAGTGTCATTTTTAGAGAACTCAACCTTCGGTTTAGGCTTTTTGACACCTTCCTGCATTTGAATTAAAATCTTCTGAACTTCTTCCTCACTTAAAGGCATAGGCTTAGTACCTTTCTCAGGACCAACAAATCCTGTTACCTTAGGAATCGATTTAACTATATGCCATGTATCATCATTTAACTCCATCTGAACAAGGATATAGCTTGGATAAAACTTTCTTGTCCCAATCTTTTTACCGGCCTTACTCTGTTCAACAACCTTTTCTACAGGGATTAATACCTCTCCAAATAAATCATGGAGCTTGGAGTTTTTAATCTTTTCTTCTAAAAGCTGTTTAACTCTATTTTCGTAACCAGAATATGTATTTACTATATACCATTTTAGTGACATCTTAACCAACCATCCAGTTAACTAATTTCGCCAAAATAAAATCCACTATCCCAAAAAAAATTCCAAATATTATTACAAAGACAATTACAGCATAGGAGGCCTTCATAGTTTCTTTTCTTGGTGGCCATGTAACCTTTTTAAGTTCTACGATTGATTCCTCTACGAAGGTTTTTAACTTACCGTATAGTTCCTGTATTTTCATAAATCCCCATTTTTTTAATTTTAGAACAGGACAGGAGGGATTCGAACCCCCAACCCTCGGTTTTGGAGACCGATGCTCTAGCCGTTCGAGCTACTGTCCTCCATCAAATCTACTTGGCTTCTTTATGTAAAACATGAGTTTTACAAAAAGGACAAAACTTTTTAACTTCCAATTTCTCTGTATGTTTTTTCTTATTCTTAGTTGTTGAATAATTTTTTCTCTTACATGTAGTACAGGACAAATGTATTATATCTCTCATCTAACTCATCTCCTACTCTATTACTTCCGTAACAACACCGGCACCTATAGTTC
>FMJZ01006656.1_pt1 | contig 129003 bp, 101 predicted proteins | sample 1987881 | NCBI WGS metagenome assembly FMJZ01 (sample SAMEA4378227, study PRJEB15110) | soil metagenome | biome: soil; feature: Field; material: Soil | place: India | collected 2015-03-11 | depth 0 m
ACCACTTGCTTTGGCTGCCTAAGCGCAGTCACGTCTCACCGAGCCCGCGCCCGTAGGGCTGGCTGAGGCGACGGAATTCGGGCTAAGCGGTAACGGTTGCTCGGCCGTTACTGACGAAAACTCCAGAGCTGGCTGGCGAGGATCCTGCCCGTGGGAGCCTCGCTGGCGAGAGCAAAACACGAGGCTACGCACGTAGACCCCGCCGCCGACCGCCTCCGGACGGGGGTTCGATCCCCCCCGCCTCCATACCTCCGAAGCGTGTTGAGTAGTCATACCAGGTGAGGAAGGGCACCCGGGCAGGATTGAGCGCGGTGAGGGGCATCACCGCCAACTTGGATCTGCCTGCAACGCAACGTAAAAGGATGCCGCTGATCGAGCGCGTTACCGAAACTGGGCAGGTTTTTTCCTAGACTGTTTTCCGCCTCCCCTCAACGGGAGCAAGGAACTAGTAACGCTGCCGTGGAAGTGTTTGCCGGGAGTGCGGCACTCCTCTGGGCGCTTGGTGTTTTCGCTCACCAATGTCTTCGGTAGCGCAGGTTGTCGGCCGATTGAGCATGCATTGGCTCACCGACGGAAGTCCATGGGTCGATCGCAACTTGCCGGCGCCAGCGCGTGAGAAGGCGCTCGCTTTGCTGTGGGATTGCCTCGTTGAACAGTGGGTAGCGCACGCAGCGTAGGGGTTCTGGCCCGGCGCTTTGGACGTTTCGTCCCTGAATCACCGGTGGCCACTGGCTATGCCGCGCAATCCGGAAAACGGCGCGGAGCGACCCTGGCGGCCAGCGTCAGTCATCCGGGTGACTGGTCGCGACGAAGAAGCAAGACCGAATCGCCTACTGCGGACATTCGCCCGCACGAGGCACTGTGTTTGTGCTGTGATGGCCGCGACCGATCGCGTGTGAGTACGCGGGGGCTAACGATAGGTGGCGCTCGGGCTCTCGACGTTCCACCGCGCCACTCCCTAGCTGCCGTTGTAAACCCTCGAAGAGGGTGTTCGCGGCTTTACCGAGTTGACAGGCAAGGGGCTGACTGCCTAGTAGCTTCGCGGGCAAATTATGGCGCGTTTGTGGCGGGTGAGTTTCTGGCAGGTCCTCTTACTGCTGGCCGGCGCCTTGGTGATTGCCCAGGTATACTGGTTCAACTGGAAGCTGGACGACGCGTACATCAGCTTTGCTTACGCGCGCAACTGGGTGGAGGGAAAGGGTATTGTCTTCAACGAGGGCGAGCGAGTCGAAGGATACACGTGCTTTCTGTGGGTTGCCCTTATCGCGCTTGGGCTTTGGTTGCACTTGCCAGTCGAGCCGTGGAGCACAGTGCTGGGAACCGTCTGTGCCTTGGGTAGCCTGCTAACGGCGGCCGCCTTGGCGCACGAGGTTCTTCCTCAGGGCCGTCGTTGGGCTGCTGCAGGAGCGGCTCTGTTGGCTGCCCTTTGGCCGCCGTTCGCGTGGTGGGCCGCCTCTGGCATGGAAACAACACTTTTTGCCTTTTTGGTGACTGCATCGCTTTGGGCGCACGTCAGGACTGCGGGCAGTTCACCCTGGGTTGGCGTCGTTGCGGCTCTCGCCGCACTGACACGCCCAGAGGCATGGCTTTTGGGGGGACTGTTGGCAGCGGACGCCATCCGTTTGCAGAGGCGCAAGGGTGTCTGGGTCGGGCTTACTTTTCTGGCCATCTTCGGAACGTACTTTGCCTGGCGAACATGGTATTATGGCTACCTGCTCCCGAATACTTTTTACGCCAAAGTAGGGACCACGACCGAGCAAATAGTGCGCGGCTGGGTATATCTGAAGTCGTTCCTGTGGAATTGGGGGGCGTGCCTCTTTCTGACGGCGTGGCTTCCCGTGGTTACCGCCCACCGTCGTCGCCTGCTGGTTGTATATGCCTTCATTGCGCTGTATGCGGCCTATGTTGTCGTAGTCGGTGGAGATGTTTTCCACTTCTTTCGCTTTTGGGTGCCGTTGTTTCCTGCTCTTTGTGCGCTCTCTTACGCGGGCATCCTTCATGTCAATGCGCTCGCTCCAAGCTGGCAAGACCGCATCGCTCTGGGTGCCATCGTTGGCTTGCTTTGCTTTTGGCTCGCCTGGACAACCCGAGTCTCGCTTCAAGAGCAGTCCCAGCATGCCATTGTAGCACGGAACCTGAGGAATCTTGGGTTTGTTACGTGCCGGTGCTTGCAGTCCAAGACCGCGCCCGGCGACAGTGTTGCGTCCTTGGGCATCGGGGTCATCAAATGGTGCACCAACCTCCGTGTAATTGACATGTTAGGTCTGACCGACTTGCACATTGCCCGCCACGCCCAAGTTCGCATGGGCGCAGGGCTTGCGGGGCACGAAAAGTATGACTCCAAGTATGTCCTTTCCCGGAAACCGGAATACATTCTCGTGTCGCCATTGGTTCCCGGCGCCAAGCGCATTGTTCTCCCGGCTGAGCGGGACATGTGGGCCCAGCCGGAATTTTTGATGCACTACGAAAAGGACGAGTGTGGTTACCGCCGAAAGCACCCTTAGAAGAGCGTGCTTGGGCGAGCGAAGCCTCGGTTTTCGTCACGGGCAATCGAGTGACTACCTCGACATTGCTGCAAAGGGCTGATTGCTCTCCGGGACGTAAGCTTGTGACACAAAAGATAACGATCCGCAGCTAGCGGCCTACGCACGGCTTTTCCCTGTCCGCCCTTCTTGGTTGAATGGCGGAAAAAGCACGCAGCACCCACTGGAGGGCAAACGGCCACGGGCCAAATCCAGACTCGACGTTGATGTGGCCGGCCCCAGCTAGCACGTGCACGGGAACGCCGATCCGTTGACCAATCGCTGCAGCCTCGGTAGCTTCGATGTACGGGTCGTCGTCGGAGGTCACCAGTAGGCTTCGTTCCGCGATGGGTGCCCAAGCCACGGGGGATTGCGGCGCGGGAAAGAAGCTTTGTACGGGTTCGAAAAGGAGGTGAGGCGACGGTGGTGCCACCAGCAGTGCTGCGTCAATCCCCGTCGCGCCGTAACGGGCAAGCAAGTGGTCTACGGCCCAGCATCCCAGGGAGTGGGCAACGAACAGCACGGGCACGGTGGCGTTGGAGACGATCGTGTGAAGTTGGGCGACCCATACGTCGCACTCTGGAGATTGGGGGTCCGGTAGCTCCGGGAACTCGACTGCGACGCCTCGAATGCGGAGCTCCTCATCAAGCCAGCGCTGCCAGTGGCCAGGACCGGAACCATCGTAGCCGTGGACAATGACAACCATGAGGCGTTCCTCAAGCATGACCAGCCGGCGTGCTCAACTCACGGGTAAGTTTGTCGCGAAGCGACCTTGCAGGAGTGTAGTCAAGCAGACTATCGACACTGCCCAGTGACAGAGGAAAGGAAGTAACTTCCTATGGACTTGCGTTTTGCTTCGGGTTGCGATTTGGCTCGTGCGGTCCAACGCGGAGAACTGTCGCCTGTGGAGCTGATGCGTTTCACGTTGGAACGGCTCGAACGAGTCAACCCACAGCTCAATGCTTTTGTGGCCCAACACTCTGCCGAATCTTTGCTGGAGCAAGCTCGTGCCGTGGCCGAGCGGCTGGCGCGCAAGGAAGAGGTTGGTCCGCTAGCCGGGCTGCCATTAGGGGTAAAGGACTTGGAGGATACGGTCGGGCTGCCTACCACTCACGGCTCGCTTGTGTTTCGCGATAGCGGACCGGCCGAGCGCGACACAATCCAAGTGCAGCGCCTCAAACAAGCCGGAGCCATTGTCGTCGGGAAAACGAATACCCCAGAGTTCGGTTACACGGCCTTCACGAATAATCGCATCTTTGGACCAACGCGAAATCCTTGGAACCTGGAGCGCACTCCCGGCGGTTCGAGCGGGGGTTCGGCGGCGGCCGTGGCCGGAGGGTTGGTGCCCCTGGCTACCGCCTCCGATGGTGGCGGCTCCGTGCGCATTCCGGCTGCCTTTACGGGTCTGGTGGGGTTGAAGCCTTCGCAAGGTCGCATCCCGTGGGGACCCGAGGAGGCGCTGCGCTTTTCGCACTGCATCGTTAGCGGGCCATTGACACGGAGTGTGGAGGACGCCGCCTTGTGGCTCGACGTTACGGTTGGGCCGCATCCTGAGGATCCGTTTTCCTTGCCGCATCCGGGAATCTCTTACCGTGAAGTAATCCGGCGTGAACCACCCCGGCTTCGCATCGCATACTCGCTCACCCTTGGATACGCTCGGCCGGCTCGCTCGGTTGCCTCAGCCGTGGAGTCGGCACTCACGCGCTTGGAGAAGGCCGGCCACGTCGTGGAGCCCGTGGAGGTACAGCTCGAGGATATCGTGCTCGACTGGGCGCGCCTCATGGCTGTGGAAGACTACGCCTTCCACGGGGGCCACTTCCGAGACGAGGAGTTACTCGATCCAGGTTATCGCGTTGGAGTGGAGCTGGCTAAACAGCTTCGGCCGGCAGACTTGGGTGATGTTCTGCGGTTACGCAACCGCCTAGTTCTCACCTTCGAAAGGATATTCGCCCGGTACGACGTTCTGGCAACCCCGACCACGGCAACGGAACCCTTTGCTGCCGAGGGCCCGATCCCATTCGACATCGACGGGGAGCCAGTTGCTACACCCGGAGGGGCTATAGCGTACACCTATCCCTTCAACTTTTCTGGGCACCCCGCAATCTCCTTGCGAGCAGGGCGGAGTGAAGCCGGTTTGCCGATTGGAATTCAGTTTGTCGCACCCCGATTCCGGGAAGACTTGTTATTGCAGCTCGCAGCGCAGTTCGAGCAACTGTTACCGTGGGCAAACGATTGGCCGAACCTGTGAGCAGTGAGCGCGCACGCGAGCTGCGCGTGGTGGGTAAGTATCGGGTGCTCTTTGGTGACTGCGACCCGATGCGGGTCATGTACTACGGGAACTACTTCCGATTATTCGAAATGGGCCGTGCCGAGTTGTTCCGGCAACACGGGCGTGCGTTCGTTCACTACATCGCTCAGGGGCTGTACCTGGCTGTGATCGAGGCACAGTGCCGGTATTTGCGCCCCGCTTTGTATGACGACGAGCTCGAGATCCTTGCGGGCTTTAGCGAGATGAGTGGTGCCCGTCTGCGGATCGATTATCTCGTGCGCAAAAGTGGCGGGGAGCGCGTGGCAACCGGTTTCACATGGCATGCTGTGGTCAATGAACAAGGACGGCCGGTGCGCTTGCCGCAAGAGCTTCGGGCGTTGTTGCGGCATTTACTGCCCGCCTCCGTTGCGGAAGGGGAGGACGCCTCGGATTGAGCCTCCCTACTTTACCCATAGGCGCGCTCGCATTAGAGTTTTTGGCATCAGCGGCTTTGGAGGGAGGCAAAGCAATGGCAGAACAAAATCGTGTCTTTGTCATTGGGGTGGGAATGACCAAGTTTGAACGTTGCGAGCGCGATGCCCGAGAGCTGGCGCAAGAGGCTGTGCTCGAGGCGCTGAAAGACGCCAGTATCGATTACGAGAAAATCGAGCAGGCATTTTGCGGCTACATCAACGGGATGAGCTGTCTCGGGCAGATTAGCCTCTACGGGATTGGGATGACCGGTATTCCCGTTTACAACGTGAACAACAACTGCGCCACCGGCTCCACCGCGCTGTACCTTGCCTACAATGCTGTGCGCTCAGGGCAAAACCAGGCTGTGTTGGCGCTCGGCTTCGAGAAGATGCAGAAAGGCCCGTTGGAAAACCAGTTAAAGGGTCTGGAGCAACTCAAGGAAGAGGCGGAGAAAGAAAACAAGCCTCCGATTGCCGCCCGAATGTTTGGCGATGCCGGCCGGGATCACATGGAAAAGTACGGCACCAAGCCGGAAACATTCGCGAAGATTGCCGTGAAAAATCACCGCCACTCGGTGAACAACCCCCGCGCACAGTACCAACAGGCGTTCTCGCTGGAAGAAATTCTCGCCTCGCGTATGGTGTACGAGCCGCTTACGCTCTTACAGTGTTGCCCCACAAGCGACGGCGCTGCCGCCGCGGTGGTGGTTTCCGAGGAGTTTTTGCGAAAACATCCTCATCCCGGTGCCATCGAGATTTGCGCCATGGCCATGGCCACGGATCGCATGGAAGACTGGTCACGCGGCCGCATCGGGATGGTCGGCATGGGTATGACCGAGCGTGCTGCCCGCGCCGTATACGAGCAGAGCGGCATTGGGATCGAAGATGTGCAGGTCATCGAATTGCACGATTGCTTCAGCACGAACGAACTGATCACCTACGAAGGACTCGGCATGTGCAAGGAAGGAGAAGGGGAGAAGCTCGTCGAAGACGAGGCAACCACCTACGGTGGCAAGTGGGTGGTGAACCCTTCCGGCGGGTTGCTTTCGAAAGGGCATCCGCTTGGGGCCACAGGTTTAGCGCAATGTGCAGAGTTGGTCTGGCAGCTCCGAGGGCAGGCAGAGCGCCGACAAGTGGAGAATGCGCGCATCGGCTTGCAGCATAACCTGGGCCTCGGTGGTGCATGTGTCGTGACGATGTACAAACGCCCGTAGCTGACCCCACGCCGTCGGGGCCGATAAGGCCCCAGCGGGATACTCGTGCTGTGTCCCAGCCAAGAACGAAGTCAGTGACGGGAAGAGGCCTTGGTACCTTTTGCCCAGAGAACCGTTCGTAGCCCAGCACAGAGCAGGCACCAATGCGCGCCCGTGCGCAACGCTGCGAGGGGCCCTTCCTTGTTAGGAACCACTCGTAGCTAAGCAACTCTCAGCGGGCCGTTCCCCCATCCGAGAGCCACGCACCTAGCCTAACCCAAGAGCAGTGGCAGCGTGGTAGGTCACGAAACTGGCACTCCACGCGAGTGCGAGCATGTAGCCGAAGGCAAAGGCTGGCCAGCGCCAACTACCGGTTTCCCGTGCCATCACGACCATGGTCGAGGTGCACTGCAAAGCGAAGACAAAAAACACCAGCAGGCTCAGGGCTGTGGGCAGGGTGAAGTGGCGGCGCCCGGTGATCGGATCGACGTCGTGCCGTAACGCCTCGCGTAAGCCTTCGTAGTCGTCTGGATTTCCAACGGCGTGAATTTGCGCCAGGGTGGAAACGATGACTTCACGGGCGGCCAAGCTGGCGATGAGCCCGACCCCGATTTTCCAGTCGAATCCAAGAGGCTCGATAGCCGGCTCGATCGCGCGGCCAATGCGTCCAGCAATGCTCGCCTCGAGATTCGCTCGCGCTTGCTCTGTGGGGGCAGCGCCTGGAATCTCTGGCGCTCGGGGAAATGACAGCAGGGCCCACATCACGATGCTCACAGCCAGAATGATGGTCCCGGCGCGCTTGAGGAACGCATAGGTGCTCCCCCACACTTGGCGGATGAGCAACCGAAGCGTCGGCCAACGATAGGGCGGAAGCTCCATGTAGAAGACCGAGGGCGTGCCGCGCAGCAAGGTCGAGCTCAGAAGAGCGGCTGACGTCAGTGCGGTGACAACACCTAAAAGGTAGAGGCCCAACATGACCAAGCCTTGCAGTCCGACCGGGCCCCACACCGAGTTTGGCGGCACGAAGGCTGCGATCAGCAAAGTGTACACTGGCAGGCGCGCAGAACAGGTCATGAACGGTGCCACCAAGATGGTGGCAAGCCGCTCGCGCGGAGAAGCAATCGTGCGCGTGGCCATGATACCAGGCACGGCGCAGGCAAAGCAGGAAAGCAAGGGAACGAAACTTCGCCCTTGAAGGCCAACCCAGCCCATCACGCGATCCAACACGAAGGCGGCGCGCGCCATGTATCCGAGATCGTTCAGCAAGTGGATAAAGGCAAACAAGATTACGATTTGTGGCAAAAACACCAGTACAGACCCAACGCCGGTTACTACCCCGCCTGCCCAAAGTTCCGTGAGCCACCCGCGCGGCAGGACGTCACGACAAAGCGCGGCAAGCCAGGTGAAAAACCCGTCGATGGCGTCCATCGCCGGTGCCGCCCACGTAAAGATGCTTTGGAAGAAGACGAGCAGCACGAAGGCGAGGGTGATCAATCCGAACAGCGGGTGCAGCAACCAACGATCAATCCGATCCGTGCGGCGGTCGGGCGGGAGTTCGTCGGCACCTACGGCTTTGCAAACCGCATCGACCCACGCAAAGCGCTGCACTGGGTCTTCGTTGGCCGGTGGCCACGTTTTCGGTTGGGGCCACCGCCACGGCTCCCGGAGCAGGCGGATTACCTGGTCGATCCCAACTCCTCGGTGGCCAACAACGCCGACAACCGGGATGCCCAGTTGGCGCGCCAAGCCGGGAATGTCGATGCGTCCCCCCCGAGCCCGTACCTCGTCGATCATGGTGAGAACTAGAATCATCGGCCGACGGTGGGAGAGTAGCTGCCGTACCAAACCGAGGCCGCGTCGCAGGGTGGTGGCGTCAGCGACGGCCACGACTCCATCCAATTCCGCTTCCCCGGCTAACTTGCCGTCGAGCACCTTTTCGACGATCCGCTCGTCGGGCGACTCGCCCCGTAGGGCGTAAGTCCCAGGTAGATCTAAGATCACCACCTGACCATCGCTCCCTCGCAGCGTACCCTCCCGCCGTTCCACGGTCACGCCAGCGTAATTTCCCACCCGCGCACTGGAGCCAGTCAGTGCGTTAAAAAGCGTCGTTTTTCCCGCGTTGGGGGAACCCACCAAAGCGAGCCGCACGGGCCGCGAGGCTGGAATCACCGCAGCAGTTGCGCTCATGGTTCCGTCTCGTCTTCCACCACAACCCGCAAACCTCGAAGCTGGCGGCGGCGAAAACATAGCCTGGTGCCGCGGATTTCGATCTCGATGGGATCACCGAGCGGCGCGCGCCGAACGATCTTAAGACGCGTCCCTGGGACAAACCCCAGATCCAGCAAGCGGTGCGAGACGTTTCGGGGCACGCTGTCGATTAACCGCGCCCAGCGGCCGACAGGTAACTGTTGCAGTGGGATGCCGAGTTTGTTGCTCTCGCGATGTTGGGACACCTTCGTTGACCGTGGCGGCTTTCTCGAGCGCTCGCCGACAAAGCACCACCCGCGAGCGCCTGTGACGGCAACCGTAGCGTGTTGAAAAGCATTTTCAAATCAGGCCAGCCATCGGTGGGCATCCAACATCTTCTCCCGGATGGGAACCCCCAGCGGGCACTTGCCCGCACAAGGGGCAGCGCACTCCACACAGCGCGACGCGTCCCGTTCCAGTTGCGCATAGAGACGGCGCCCTTCGTACTCCCAATGATAGTCCTTCGCGTACATGCGGTAGCGGAGGATGTCGTTGATGGGCAGCTTGTGCTCACAAGAGTCGAGACAGATCCCGCAATGGGGCTGGCAGTAATCGCCGGCGATCAATTGGTCATACCGCCGCAACAAGGCCACATCGCTGGAAGTCAGTTGTGTCCCCGAGGCGTAAAGATATTCGTCGACCTGACGCCGCTCGTAAATCGAGATCACGAGGCAAGACACATTGGGATTCGACAATACCCACCGAAAAGCAGCCTGCGCATAGGAATCCGCCTCGCGACGGAACGCGGCCAAATTGGTGTGTTTGGCCCCTTTGAGCGTCTTCATGGCTACGACGCCAATGTCCCTGCTCTTCGCCTTCTCTAGAATGTGGTCGAAGTTCGGCCACATTCCGAAATGATAGGCTAACATCAGCACATCGAAGCGCCCGGAGTCGATGGCGGCGTTGGCGATTTGCTCAAGGTTAGGCGTGTGCGTGCTGACACCCAGAAAGCGCACTTTCCCTTGTTCCTTGAGACGATCGAAAGCCTCGTGAATGTTCGGAGCAAACAGGCGGTCCAGCCGGTCGCAGGAATGAATGTGAATCAAGTCGACATAGTCGGTTTGTAGGCGGCGTAGACTCCCTTCTACCGCTTCCATGATCTTGGGCACCGGCGTGTCGTTCGGGAGATGGCCGTCGGCCACGCAGAACTTCGTGGCCACAAAGAGCTTGTCACGATGCCCCTTCATGGCCTCGCCGAGCACGCGTTCCGAGTTTGTGTCCGCATAGTCGGGCGCGGTGTCAAAGTAATTGATGCCGCGTTCGATCGCGTAGCGCGCAACCTCGACGCTGTTGATGCGACTCGAACCGAGCGAGATGTCCGATACCATCGCGCCAGTACGGCCGAGACGGCGGTAACTTCGAACCCGTGCCTCGTTCCACTCCGGCCGAGGTTGCGGGGCGATGTTTTCTACTTTGGCTCCAAAAAAGTCACGCCCAACGGCAACCCACCCGCGATTGCGAGCCACAGCCACACCGATACCGCCGATCAGTGCCGCCGTCTCGGTGCCTGCGGCGGCGACCACCCGTAAAGCTTGACGCCGACCGAGTTGGGTCGGTTCAGCCGTGTCGAGCGACCGGGCAATTTCGAACCACACCGCTCGCTTGCCGAGCCCGCAGGAATCGCAAACGGGCCGCTTCCAGCTCAGGAACTGGAGGACCATCGCGGCGCTAAAAGAGGCAACCGGCAGCGCCAAATGCCACCACGGTAGTAGGCTCCGTTGCACCCCTTCCACGAGGTCGTGCAGGAGGTTACCGCCGAGCCACCAAGCCAACAAAAGCCCGAGGGCATAGAGGCTCCATACATACACGCGCTTCACTTGGATGAACCTTGGCCGACACGCGCTGCCGCACTGGGGGCATTGCTCAGAGTTCACCGCTGCACCTCCTCATGGCTGTTGCAGTGTACGGGGAGAACGAAGCCAAGTCCAGCATCCCTGATCTGCGAGAGTCAAACTAGGGCCCGGTAGGAGTCTGGCCGCTGTACCCGCAGCTGCCCGTAGCTCCTAACTCGTGCTTTCGCGGTTGGATCGGGGGTCCGACCAGCGCGTTGCGGCCATGTCGAACCAGCGCTGTACCCGCTCCACCAAGGGAAGGGCGCGATAGAGCGCATCGCGCAACTCCGGAAGAGCCTGATGTGCGGCCTGGCGCCCCGCATGGATCGCCTCGCGACTACGATGGAAGTCAAACAAACCGAGCCGCAAGGGCACGTGAATTAAGAAGTTTGGCGGGTCATCGCGTAGCCGAGCCGCGGCAATCCGTGCCTGGACTACCGTACTAGCGCGGGAAAGGATTTCCACTAGTCCGAGCTCGGTGGCTGGAGTCCCGTTGTCTTGCGGTAAAACGCGGGTGGAACCTGGCAACGAGGTGTGCCAGCGACGGCGCAAGCGCTCGCTCCATTGTTGCGTGAGGCCCGGCCGCGCCGCGCGGTGCGGGAGCACCGCAGGGTGGACCTGAAGCACGCTGACCGCAATGACAAACTCGGCTCCGAGCGCCCGCGCCACGTCAGCCGGAATGGGGTTGACCAAGCCCCCATCTACGAGAATTCGCTGCCCAAGGCGCTGCGGAGTGAAGAGACCCGGAATGGCAATGCTGGCGCGGACGGCTTCCACGACGGAGCCGCTGCGCAACACGACTTCTTCGCCGGTGTCCAAGTCGGCTGCGACCGCCGCAAACGGCATGGCTAGCGACTCGATCGTGCTGCCTAGGTGTGGACGCACCAGCTCTAACGAACGCCGCCCTTCGAGCAGTCCGCTTTGCGGCCAAATTGGGTCGAACAAGCGGAGCACCCGCGAGCGGGTTAGAGCACACATCGTCTCGCGAAAGGGTGCAAGCTGTCCGTTGGCAAAGGCAGCGCCCACCATGGCTCCCGCGCTCGTACCCGCGACGCAAGAAATGATCAGGCCAGCAGCCATCAGTTCTTCGAGCACGCCAACGTGTGCCATTCCGGCAGCGCCTCCGCCGCTGAGGGCCACGCCGACTTTTATGGGCACGCGCCCGAGTGTTTCGGCCATGTCCCGTGCTTATGGCAGAACGCGGAGTGGAAGTCACTCACGCCGCATCGTCTTGCGCCGTCCGAAGTAGCCGCTCCAGATCGAGCAAGTCTCGCGCGAGCCGCGCGGCACTTGAGGGATCAGACAGTGCTTCGCTTGGCAAATGCGGAACCGTACTGAGTGCGTCTCCGAGCCAGGGGCGCAAAGCGTCGATGTTCGTCGTTTGTGCAACATCCCCAGGCGGAGTTGGATGATTCCAAATGTAACCACCCCAACGAGCCCCATGCATCCGAATATTTTGTGCGGTGAGGAGCGCGTGGTTGAGTGCTCCCAATCGGTTCGCGACCACGACAACCACCGTGCCTCTCAGCGCTACGGCGAGGTCAGCGAAGGTGAGATGCGGCGTCAACGGGACTAGCCACCCACCTGCCCCCTCGACGAGGGCCACGTCGTAACCCGTCATGCTTCGGCCAATGTGCTGACAAAGCTCCCGAAAGTCGATGCTTCGACCACTGCGCTCTGCGGCTACCGCGGGCGCGAGCGGTTCGGCAAAGGCATACGGGCAAACGTCTTCGATGGCTTGCGAGCTTCTCGCGAGCGTTTTTAATCGCACGGCGTCAGCGGGAATAAGCTTGCCGTCCTCTCCAGGCATGCAACCCGTTTCCACCGGTTTGAACACGGCCACTCGGAGACCCTGAGCAGCTAGACCAGCCGCTAGCAGGCCGCTCACGGTGGTTTTGCCCACGCCAGTGTCGGTTCCAGTGACGAAAATGATTTTACCCTTCATGCTTCAATTGCGCCAAAGTGGTTTTTTCCTCACGATCGGGTGGATGTTTTGTTTTCCGTAACCTCGCGGATGCTTTCCCAAGTTACCTGGCACAGTTCATCTAGTTGCTCTTCGGTGATGCAAAGCGGGGGCATGAGCACGATGACGTTACCGAGTGGTCGCAGAACGACCCCTCGACGCCGTGCTGCGAGGATGACCTTGTGACCAACTCGTTCCCCGGCAGGATACGGGGCACGGGAGCTACGGTTGGCAACCAACTCGATACCGGCCATCAAACCCCACTGACGCACATCGCCAACGTGGGCAAGCGGTGCAAATTCCTTTTCGAGCCGCTCCTCGAGTTGGCGGGCGCGCACGCGCACATTGTCGAGTACTCGCTCCCGTTCGAAAACCTCGAGGCTGGCGATCCCCACAGCGCACGCGAGCGGGTTTCCGGTGTAGGTGTGACCGTGAAAGAATGCCCGGAAAGCATCGTACGGCCCGAGGAAAGCCGCGAAAATTTCCTCGCGCACCAGCGTGGCTGCGAGTGGCAAATAGCCCCCGGAAATTCCTTTACCGAGGCACATCATGTCGGGTTCGAGCCCTGCGTGCTCTACAGCGAACAGTTGGCCGGTCCGACCGAAGCCCGTGGCAACTTCGTCGCAAATGAGGAGCACGCCATGCTCTCGGGTCAAATCTCGCAGCCCCTGCAGGTACGCAACATCGTGCTTCCACATACCGGCAGCTCCTTGCATAAGTGGCTCGACGATCATGGCTGCCAAGTGTGCCCCATGCTGGCGAAAGAAACTCCGCGCTTCGCTCAGTGCCGCGTCGAGGGCCGCCTCGGCGCTCAAGCCCCGGTACCAGCGGAACACGTGCGGAGGATCGAGTTTGTGACAAGGGAATAACAGCGGCTTGTGAAATCGGTGAAACATCTCGGAATAGCCCACACTCATCGCGCCAATTGTGTCACCGTGGTAGGCCTCGGTAAGCGAGACAAATTCGGTACGCTGGGGCTCGCCAACCAGTTGCCAGTATTGCGCCGCGATCTTCAAAGCGACTTCTACTGCCGTGGCACCCGAGTCGGAATAAAATACGCGCGTTAGCGATGCCGGGGTGCGCTGGACTAGCTCCTTAGCCAGGACAATAGCGGGAACGTTACTTAAGCCCAGCATCGTGGAGTGAGCGACGCGGTTCGCTTGCTCGTGCAAGGCAGCGTCGAGCACAGGGTGCCGATGCCCGTGCACATTGCACCAAAGGGAGGCTACCCCGTCGAGGTAGCGGTTCCCTTGCACGTCGTAGAGGTAAACACCTTCTCCCCGCTCGATGATGAGCGGAGGTTCGCTGAGCCACTCGGCCATTTGGGTAAATGGATGCCAGAGGAAACGGTGATCCCACGTCGCCAGCATCTCGGGCTCGATTCCTTTCATCCCCCTCCCTCACAGAACACTTTTACGAACGCATCGCGCGCAAATTGTAAGTCTTCGTACGTGTGCGTTGCCATGACCGTTACCCGAAGCCGCGACGTACCTTCGGGCACGGTTGGAGGCCGGATCCCCTGAACCCATACGCCTGCTTCGAGGAGACGGGCCGACACCTGCATGGTGCGCAGCGGGTCGCGCAGCAAAATGGGAAGAATGTGGCTCGGCCCCCCAAGCAGGGGGATACCACTCTCCTTGAGGATCCGGTGCAAGAAGGTCGCATTGGCCTGGAGCTTCGCCCGTAACTCTGGTTGTGCACGAACCAACCGCACCGCGCTCAGTGCTGCCCCAACTACGGGCGGAGGTAGAGCGGTCGTGTAAACCAAAGAGCGAGCGCGATTGATCAAAAGCTGAATGAGGCTTCTCTTGCCCGCCACGTAAGCTCCGAAGCAGCCTAGTGCCTTGCCCAAAGTTCCCATCTGCACGTCAACTTGATCGTGCAAGTTGAGTTCTTCCACGAGACCTGCCCCTGTGGGGCCCAAAACGCCGGTCGCGTGGGCCTCGTCGACCATCACCCAAGCATCGTACCGGTGCGCCAAGGCACAAATCTCGCGCAGAGGCGCGACGTCTCCATCCATGCTGAAAATCGAGTCGGTCACGATCAATCGGTGCCGCGCGGGAGTGTGAGCCAACTTCTCTGCGAGCGCGTCTACATCGGCGTGCGGATAAACCACGACACGAGCGCGCGACAGGCGGCAGCCATCGATAATGCTGGCGTGATTGAGCGCGTCACTAAAAACAGCGTCTCCCTCGCCGACCAGGGCGGCAATGGTACCAATGTTGGCGTGATAGCCGGAGTTGAACAGGACGGCAGCCTCAGTGCGCTTCCACTCGGCCAGTTCCTGCTCCAGTTCGTGATGCAAGGCCAACGATCCGGAAATGAGACGTGAGGCGCCGGCACCGACACCCCACACTGCTGCGGCTTCAGCGGCCGCGGCAATCAGCGCCGGATGAGTTGCTAACCCAAGGTAGTTGTTCGAACAGAGAAGAAGGGTGCGCCGCCCGCCGATGTTCACCCAAGGACCTGTCCCGCTTCCGACCACCCGTAAGTCCCGCAGTAGGCCTTGCGCACGTAACGCTTGTAACCTCTCGCTGGCCAATGGTTCGAGCGGCATACGGACACGAACTCGTAGCGAGGTTGCGAGGTAAATCCAACTGCAACGCTGCGACTTGACTTTGCGGTGGGCAAACTCCATTAGGCGCTGCTCCCCCACAGGGTGCAGGAAGAACGATGCGCCGCGCTTTCGTTGGAATCTTGCTGGTTGTCGTCGTTGGGCTCGGAGTAGCGACTTGGGTCCAGTGGGATCCCCTGCCGCTGGTGGAGCCGCACGGCGTGCCGGGTGTTGTCGGACATGCCACCCCGCTGCGTTTAACGGTGCGAAGCCCAGGGCCCGGGTTGTCGATGCTACGCCTTGTTGCGCGTCGCAATGGGCAGACGTGGGCGTTGTTCGAACAGTTTTTTGCTCGCACTTCGTGGCGCGGCAGCGGTGTGCAAGTGTTTGATGTAGAGGTTACGCCCGACTGGGCCGCGCTAGCGATTCCTGAAGGTGAGCTTCATCTCGAACTGTGGGTCTCGACTTATGGTTGGCATATCCGAGGGCACGACCGCGCGCCAGCATGGGAGGGTGGGGTTCGTCTCGACACGACGCCGCCGCATGTGGAGCTGCTGACGACTCAGCACAACGTGCGTTTGGGGGGAGTCGAGCTTGCCATTTGGCGAGCCGCCGATGCCGTAGAAAGCGGAGTGGAAGTTGGCGGTTACTACTTTCCAGGGGTGGCAGGCTACTTTGCAGACCCGCAACTCCTACTCGGCTTGTTCGCCATCCCCCAAGATCTCGATACCATGGCACAACCTCGTGTGGTGGCTACAGATGCCGCGGGCAATCGCAGCGAACGAAATATCCCCGTGCGCATCCAAGCACGCCGTTTTGCGGAACGGGTGCTGACCATCGACGACAAGTTCCTCGCTCGGAAGGTCCCGGAGATCGAAGCCGCAAACCAGTTACCAGCCCAAGGCAGCTTGCTCGATCGTTACCTGCGGATCAACCGTGAGTTGCGCCGAGAAAACGAGGCGAGGATTCGGGAAATGACCCGGGCAAGCGACCCGAAGCCTTTGTGGCTTGCAAGCTTCCACCGACAATCGAACTCGGCACCCTTGAGTTCGTTTGCCGATCGACGAACGTATGTCTATCGCGGAGAGGAGGTAGACCGGCAGGTCCATCTAGGCTTCGACTTGGCCTCGATTGCGGCGAGCCCAGTGGAAGCAGCGCAAGCAGGCAGAGTGGTTTTTGCGGGCAACCTTGGGATCTATGGCAACACCGTGGTGCTCGACCACGGTTTGGGCCTCTTCACCTTGTACGGGCACTTGCGTTCCCTCGATGTCGCAGTTGGCCAGCGCGTTGAACGCGGGGAAAAACTGGGGCTTACCGGCGAAACTGGATTGGCTGCGGGAGATCATTTGCACTTTTCCGTGATGCTTTGGGGTGTCCACGTCGATCCGGTAGAGTGGTGGGATGGGGACTGGATTCGTAAACACCTCTTGGCGAAACTCGAGGCATTTCCGCGGGCAAGCGCGGCGGCGAATGACAACCGATGAGCAAACAACAGCGTGAGCGCATTTTGGAAGCCGGGGAGGAGTTGTTGCGCTCCTGGGGTTTGACGCCCTCCTCCCCCTTGGAGGATCTCGCGTCTTGCATTGGGCGCGACCCAGCAGGCGACGCCGTGATCGCGCACTGGTTAGGTGGCCGGCCAGCACCGGAAAGCGTGGAGCTGCTTAAGCAAATCGAGGCATCGTCGAGCGATAAAATCGTTCGGCGGGAAGCTCGCCGCGCACTGTATCGGCTCGAGCAGCGGGGTGTGGCTTCACGGCCGCAAGTGGAACAAGTGGTTGCGCGGCCTTTGTGGCAGCCCGAACCGGAGAAGACACAAGCCTTTTTCCTGCCCTACTTGATTGGAGGGTATCGCGAGTTCGTGCTGCGACGGAAGCACGTTGGTGGGGTGGCGGTCGTGTTTGCGACGACCCGCCAGTACGATCGCTTTCTGGAAGAGGTCGTTCGAGCCGATATCAGTGGCAAGGAGTGGCGAAGGTTAGTGGCCAGCTTGACGGAACGGGGAAGAGCGCTTGCGGAGGGCGACGCTGCCTACTGCGATAGCTTGCTGTGGCGGGCGTACGAAAACCTCGCCCCTGCCGAGAGAACACCGGCACGTGACTATCCGGCCATTCGCCGCGAGTTCTTCGATGGATCACCGCCGGCGGCGCAGCCTTCGCCGCTTCTCCAGCTGTATGCTGCGGAAGAAATGGAGCAGCCGGCGCGAAGTGCGCGAGAGCTTGCGGAACAGTTCTTCGGTGAGCCGGCTCTCCTTGTCCTCGTTGCTGACGCACGGGAGCAGTTCCGAGCTTATGTCGAACGCATCCGAGATGCCGAGTCGAGTCCTTTGGTTTTGAGCGAGGCACAAAAACAAGAACGGCGAGGGCAAATTGAAGACCAGGCGATCGACGACGTGTTTGGCGGCGGTCAGCGCGAGGCGTGGGTCCACCGCCTGCGGGAATTAGGGTATTACTTCCACTTGACGGGCAAAAAAGAGCTGGCCCGAACGCTTGCCTCAGCGGCTTCTGCCCTGGATGCACCGGGAGCAGATCCGAAACGGATTCCGTTCTGTCGTGCGTTTGTGACGGTGGGGTTGTTTGCCGAGCTCTACCAGATCGAGCGCGAGGAAGAGGAAAAGGCCCAGGGTTCGTTGATTGTTACGCCGGAGCAGTTACGCCGGGCACAACGCCGAAGCCCTCAGCCACGGTAAAACCGCGCGCGTCACGGAGTGGGCGACGATCCAACCGTCGCCGAGCCGAACTCTCTATTGGGTGACGCCGAATTGATTGTCCGATGTTTTCAGGGGCAAGTTCGGGGCAAATATGCGGCCGGGATGTGGTGTGGATTGTCTTGTGTTGGGGAAGCAAGTTGACCCTTGATGCGCTCGCAGAACCCGCCACCAAAACAAACCGGTCTGGAAGCGTGGCGTCGAGGCGATAGGCATCAAACCATCTGCGGGGAGGGCCTGGGAGCGCCGCGCTCTTTCGAGGCGAGCCCTGAAGAGGCGACGCCCGGGTGATTGTGGATCGCCGCGCTTGGCTCTGTGCGCACAGACGGTTCATGGCCGGCAACGTCGCCTACTGACTGTGGGGAGCAAATTAGTTGGTTGCTGGAATCGTGCTGTACGGAAGCACCTGGGTACGCGGGGGTGCTCGAGCGCGGTGGTTGCGGGTACCGAGATATTGCCTGCCTTTTAGCCCTGCGCCGAAGCGACGTATGTGTGGGTTGCTCTCGAAGGCGAAAGCGCTGTTGGGCCCCCCTACTAGGGCAGTTTTTCCACGAGCCTGCGCGAGTTTCTAAAAATTGCGAACGCGCGCAGTGACGGCTCTAAAATTTGAAAAGGCGCAAAGGGTTCGATGGAAAGGTTTCGCGTTGCTCGGAAGGGCGCCCGTCTGGCACGGCAATCGCGGCTCCTGTGGTGGAAAGGACGTGAACGCCGTGCCGTCGTTTTGGGATGAGAGAAAAAGAGTTCTCTTGGTTGCTCCTCCGTGTCCGGTCACCCGAGCCATTGCTTTACGGCTGCGTGTAGAAGGCTTTGCCGTGGACGAAGCGTTTGCGCCAGAACAGGCATTTGCCCGAGTCGACTGGGTGGACTACCACGCCGTTATCGCCCATTTGCGCATCGATGCCGGCGGTCAAGGGAGGCTGACGGAGTTTGTAAACTTTACTCGGAAGCATCGGCCTAATGCGGTTCTGATCAAGATTTCGGGATGTAGAGGACAGGGCCCCGGCGATCGTAGCGAGCCGAGTCCGATTCGGGTGCAGATCGAGCACTTTGGTGGTTCCGCCGCGGCAGTGGCGCAATCCGTTTGCCGGGTCATCGCAGATGCAATAGCGTCGATCGAGAACGACTCCTCGGCAGTCTCAGGCTCAGGGGGAATGCAACCCACTCAAGGATGAACGATATTCGATGGGGTCCGATGTCCGTTCGGCCGAGCACGCGCTCGAATTGATGCGACCGGTGGATGGATCAACCCGTAGTGGTGTGGAATCGCGTCGGTGTTGTGTAATTTGCCATGGCGGAGCTTTGGTGCCGACGAGCGCGGCCCTGGCTCGATCATGGAAGGCGTTGTGCCAAGGTGTCGGAGGACTTCCGCTGCGCTAGCGTTGGCCCCTGATGGCCTGCGGGCCGGCCGTACGGTGAAAGAGAAGAGAAAGCGGTTTGCCCACTGGCTGCGACGGGACCGACACAATGGCAATCTCCGTGCGGTGATTGGCCCTGTCGTCCATCATGCATCGAGACGGAGGCCACGGGTGCGCTCTTGGTTTTCGCGCAAGGTGCGCGCCTTGGATCCGTGGATGACTAGAGCATTCCGGGGGGTGCCGAAATGGATCGGGAGACTGGCCGTCAGTGTGGCTTGTGAGAGGGCCCTGGGTGAATTGACGGCTCGAGCTTCGCCGTAGAAGCCGGTAGCGGGAGCACATTCCGGACAGCCACTCGGGTCGCATCGCGAGCAACGATTTCGTACGGACCTGGTAAGGCCTGCGATAAGTCTTGTCCCGGCCGAAGAGGGTCGGAAACCCAGATGACGTGCCGTTCCCTCCACCATCGCTCGAAGGTTGGTGGGTCGATAAACAAACGCCGTGCGTGTGGGTTCAAATACGTAGGCAGAACGAAGTGGTTCGGAGGAAGAATCTCGATGCGCCCGCGCAGATAATAATTCAGCCCCGCGCAAGTTTGATATTCGTCTGGGGCCTGGTACACGACTGTGGCACTCCGGTGGCGCAGGTGCTGCTGAATTTGCAGTGCCAGAGAAAAGCTCGAGTTATTCGGAGCCATGAGTACGAGCCCTTCGCAAAACAGGGGCACCACGGCGGCGAAGGTTGCCATCACGGGCACTGCGGCCCAACGCCGTGCTCCGACCCACCATACCAGCAAAGCTGTGACTCCGGCGAGACTCAGACCAAGGAACACCTGTAGGGCGAGTTGTACGAAGGCCTGATTTGGTTCGAGCCATTCTTCCTCACGGATCAGGCGCGGCACGACCCACAAGCCATTGACGAAAACAAAGGCGAGGAACACCCAGTGCCACCAAGTCACCGTAACCCAACGGCCCGATAGAGCATCCGCGCGCCCAAAGTGGAAAGCCAGAAGTAACGCCAAAGGTGGCAACGCCGGTAACGAATAATGCTCGAGCCGCGAAGAGGCAGCGGAGAAGAGGGCAAGGACCACGAGTGGCCAGCTCGAGAGAAGGATTAACCCAATCGGATTCTCTTGTTTTCGTATTTCAACAAGTGCTGCCGTCACGGCCAGTGGCACAAATACGCTCCAAGGGAACAGGCGCATGGCAAACGCAGCCCAGAACATGGGCAGCGAGATGGGAACCGAGTCGCGCGGAAACTTCTTGTCGAAAAAGAACAGCAGGTGCTGATTGATCACGTAGTCCCAGAGAAACCCTTCGTGGGTGAAACTCATGGCTAGATGCCACGGGGCCACCAGAGCGAACCAAAGCCACCAAGCCCGTGGATGCAAAAATGAGAGCACGAGGTGCCACCGACCTTGGCTGCCAATCGCGGCAAGCAAGCTCACACCTGGTATGACCAAAGCCAACATTCCTTTGGCGAGCAGCCCCACGGCAAGGCCGAGTTGCCACAGTGCTAGGGGTGCGGACCAGCGAAATAAATACTCCTCCGGCTGCTCGAGCAGTTCCCTGAGCGCAAACATCGCCAGGGTAAGCCCGAGCACGAGCCAAAGGTCGGGACGCACCTCGTGGGTTTCGACAAAAAACCCGCCCATCGACGCGAGAATGCCCGCCGCCAAGCAGCCCACAAACGGACCGAACGCTCGCCACCCCCAAACAAGAACGATCAGCACGGTCAGCCATCCAGCGACCGCGCCCGGCAACCGCGCTGCGGCTTCGTGAATACCCCAGATCTGGTAGACGAAAGCGATGGCCCAGTAGCTGAGAGGGGGTTTGTTCAAGAAAAGCACGTAGTTGAGTTGAGGGCTAAGCCAGTCGTTGGCTTCCAGCATCTCGCGGGCCACTTCCGCATACTGGGCTTCGTTCGGATCGTCCAACAACGGAAAACTGCCAAGACGATGTGTAAAGGCCCAGGCAGTCACGAGGAGGACTGCACCTGCGGCTACGAGTGCCCACCCAGACATTTGTTTTCGTGGTTGCCTGGCCCAAGGTGCAAAAGCCGTCGCACTGGGTTTGTCAGTTTGTGCCATCGATGTCCTGAAGCTGAAACGCCGCGTTTAGCGAGAATCGGCGAACTTTCCAAATGCCGCTTGCAGGTGCTCTGAAGAGGTTTGAGATAGCCAACCGCCTCGCGCTCCGGCGACACGGCTCCGTCGCCGGGGGCCAAGCTGTGCACCTAATGCGAGGCGCAAGCGAGGGTCCGCGCCCTGCCACCGCCGCTTGCGCCCGGTCAAGCACATGACGCGATGGCAACGTGTGAGGCCGTACGCTGGGCCGTAGGGAGAGCTGCCTCAGGTTGGCGGAGGTTGCCGGTCCGATGCGGCCCTTGTTTCGCCAGGCTCAGGGTGACTACGGCAACATCCTCGGGACCGCAGTCTTTTCTTGCGCTTGTGGCAGCCGCTGTGCCGGTGTGAGTTCACCTACGCCTATCGACCCAGCGCGTGAGGGGCTTGGGGCCAGTTTCGGAAAACCTGTCGCGCTACGATAGACGGAATCACTTCTCATGTGGGAGCACTCGTACCGTATGACTCGAGCATTACGCAGCACGAACGCTCGTCAGCACAGTAAACCACAGAGGTGTCATCTTCCTCGGAGCAAACGCACAGCTTCGACGATCTTAGGGAGTGCTTCTCCTGCTGGAGCCCGCACGGTGACGGTGCAGTAGGGAGTCAGTTCGGTTTCGTAGGGGTTGATCTCCACCAGGGCGCCGCCACGTTGATGCACGTCCAGTGGAAAACCGGCTGCCGGATAAACGGTTGCTGAGGTGCCGACCACGAGCATACAGTCGGCGCGGGCCGTCTCCTCTTGGCAGCGGCGGAGCACATCGGGAGGAATGGGTTCACCAAACGACACCGTGTCGCTCTTGAGCAATCCCCCACACTCTGGGCAGGTGGGCGGCAACTGACTTAAGTCGACCGCCTCCATGGGCATCCGCCGTACGCAGGAAAGGCAGCGCACCAACGTGGCGTTCCCGTGGATCTCCGCCAAGAGTTCACTGCCAGCGCGCCGATGCAGGTTATCCACATTTTGGGTGATCGTGCAACGCAACACACCCAAACGCTCGAGTTCGACAAGCCCGTAGTGTCCGGGGTTGGGTTGCGCTCTCACCAGCGTCTCCCACAGCTCACGCATGGGCCCGCTTGGGTTGAGCCGTTCTTCCCACGCCTTCTTCGGATCGGCGAGGAAGCGCTGAAAACCGTTCAACGGCGGTTCACCGTACTTCGTCCACAAACCTCCCGGCCCCCGAAACGGGGGAATTCCGCTTTCTACGGAGAGACCAGCGCCCGTCAAAGCCACGACGTAGCGCGCTCGGTGCACCACTTCTGCCGCTTGTGCGATGGTATCTTCCCAGCTCATGCCCTTGCTAGCACTACGTTGAGCGATTACCGAATGTCGACTATACGGGCAAGGCTCTAGAGCAGGAGTCAGCATTGGGGTTGCGGAGGAAACTTATGTTCGGATGTCGGTGGACCATAGCGGCAAGTGTGTTGGCGAGTTGTGTGGCGGCGAGCGCCTTTGCCCGAGATCCTATCCCGGTGCGGGACAAAAGCGGAAAGGTCTGGGCGGAGGTGGTGGTCTGTAACGACTGCAAAAACCCGAGCGATTCCGGATGTTACGAGGGTGCCGAAGTTGGTTGGCTCAATGGCCGGCCGTGTGGCAAATGCTTCGTAGAGAGGAACTACGGCAGACTTGTTCCCATTCCGTACGATGTTCACTACACGGGTACCCTAGTGGATGCGAACGGTGCGCCGGTGAAAGACCGATTCGTGAAACTGTTCGTACAAAACGGCTGGGGCCACCGCTCGGCTACGCGACCGGATGGTACCTTTCGCATCATTACGGGCGCTACCGGGGAGCGGCAGTCAAATGAGCCGATCGTGGTGGACTTGGGTCGGATCGTCGACCAGCAAAAGGACGCGAACGACCGCTTTTTTGCTTTGTTTTTGCTCTCGCCGGATCACAAGCCTTGCGAACCGCAGTAAGGACCGGGGCACGCGGCGTGACGCTTCGTAAGCGCTGACGGCCAGTAATCTTAGCTGGGGGTGGATGGTTTCGGCACCAATTCATCGGCGTCGCGCGCACCTTCGAGGGGATCGGCTTGTTTCCGTGAATTTCGGCCGAGGAAGGCGGGGGCGAGGTTAGAGTCGGGGAGAAAGCCAAGCTGGCTTCGCCAAGAGGTGCTTTTCTTTCGCTGGTCTCTGGTGCTAGGGAACAAACTACTATGGCTTCGGCCAAGGAAGCGAGTACCGCGATGGATTCGCACAATGCGGCCGCTCCGGGCCCGCTGTGGCCGCCTTCCGGTGTGCGCTTGCCGGCGGAGGAGTTGCGGCCACTCATGCAGATTAGGCCGTCGAGGGCATGGGCGGCCATTGCGTCGACCTGGGGATTGATCGGTGCGAGCCTGACCCTGGCGATCGCGTATCCTCATCCGCTCACCTGGTTCGTGGCCTTCCTGATCGTCGGCCGCTGCCAACACGCTTTGGCCGTGCTCATGCACGATGCAGCTCACTACCGCTTGTTCGAAAACCGTGGGTGGAATGATTTCGTTGGCCACTGGCTTTGCGCTCGCCCCATTGCCAGCCACTTGGTCGCCTACCGGACCGTGCACCTACGGCACCACAAGTACCTCCTGACGGAGAAGGATCCGGACCTTTCCCTGTCGCTTCCGTTCCCTTGCGGGCGTGCCAGTTGGTGGCGGAAATTACTGCGGGATGCCACGGGCATTTCGGCTTTGACCATGCGCGGTTACTTAACTGTGGATCGAGCGAGTGGGCGTGTGCGGCTCGCCCGTGGCAATTTGCTTCGAAGGTGGACCTGGTCCACCGCCATCCAGCGAGCGCTTGTGGCCCTTGGTGTGGGCGCGTTGTTTTGGTGGGGTTATGGTTGGGCATTTGTGGCCCTGTGGTGGCTGCCGCTGATGACGGTTTACCAGGTTATATTGCGCGTGCGCGGAGTGTTGGAGCACGCGGCGGTTCCCGACCGACTCGACCCGCTGCGGAACGCACGGACGATCGTCACGCGAAACCCGATTGCCAAGTTCTTCCTGAACCCGCATCACGTGGCTTACCACCTCGAGCATCACCTCTATCCGGCCGTGCCGCATTACAATCTGCCGCGGCTGCATCAGGCGTTGCGGGCAACGGGACGATTCGCGACCGCGTTGGTGGAGGACGGTTACCGCCCGGCTTTGCGGTCTGTCATCGGTGCCTAACGCCTCCGGGATAAGACGGGGAGTAAGCGAGTGAACGGAAGATTGATTGCAGGAGTGGTTGGGCTCATCGTCTTGGCCTTTGGTTTGTCGGGCTTGTTGTACCCCGAGCGAGTCATGGAATTTGCTGGCTTCGCCGTGGCACCCACCGCAAGTGCGGCGCAAGCCACGGCGGAGGCACGGGCCGTGTACGGTGGGCTCTTCGTCGTGCTTGGAGCCTGGGTGGTTTACGCTGCACTGCGGCAGTCGCGCCAGTTGCTCGTGCTCGGGGGCACCTTGTTTCTCGGTGCCGCGAGCGGGCGACTTGGGGGAGCCTACGTGGCTGGTAGCCCCGGAATATGGGGTTGGATTGGCGCGATCGTCGAGATTGCGCTCGGTGTTGCTTTATTGGCCGCTGCTTGGTCGTTAGGGCGCGACGAGGAATGGCCAGCGTTGGCTGTTCCGGCACAACCCAGTGAGGGAGGAAGGCCGATTGCAGCGGCTCCGCCTCGGGACGTGCCGCCATCCTCGGGAACGACGGGCGCGCCGTTTTCTCCATAAGCTATGGGAGGCCCTGCCCCGAGTTTCGATTGGCAACAACTCCTTTCCGGTTTGCCCGTCGGGCAACTCGGATTTGGGGGGATGGCAGGGCTGGTCGCTGGCTACGCCGCGAAGAAAATTGCTCGACTAGCCGCCGTGTTGTTGGGCGTATTGTTTTTCTTGTTGCAAATTCTGGCCTACGAGGGTTGGATCACCATTCACTGGCACGAGGTGCAACGCTCGGCAGACGAGTTTTGGCTTCGGGCGCAGGAGCAAGGCCTGTGGGAACGCGTCTGGGATGTGGTGACCGGTAATCTTCCGTTTGGTGGAGCATTCACCGCCGGCTTTTTGATCGGGTTTCGGCTGGGCTGAAGGGGGCCGATCAGTGAGGCGCTGCGGTCGCGCTCTCGCTTCCCCACGTAGGACGGGGGAGCACCAGCGGCGGGGGCTCTAGCTCCACCAGATATTCGAATTGGCGGCGGAATTCTTCGGGGGTGAGGTGCGCCGTGCGAGCGAAACGGGCGATTTCTTCTTCCCGCTCGAAGTCGTCGCGGCGCAATCGGATCATGTACCGTCGCGCAATGGCGTAGCGTGTGGAGTAAACGTCAACCAGACGCACTCGCGTGCGACCCGTGTGCGGGTCGAGCAACTGGTCAAAGGGAATGGGCACGAACTGACCGCCTTGCAACGACACCATCACTCGGTCGCCGCCTTCGATGAGGAACTTGGCGGCGCAGTAACCGAGGTCGCGCGTGTATTCGAGGTCGTACGGAATGGGGTCGGCGCAACGCAGTTCATACCCGATGTTCTTGGCAGTGAGAGTGACCTTCACCCCGAGTTCGGCCAAGCGTTGCGCAAGAGCACGTTTGACTGTATCCCCGAGATCGATCTCCGAGAGCCGTACGTGGCCGTGCTCGTCGCGTTCGACGTGCTCGAGACCTTCGATGTCCTGGGGATCCATGTCGAGCACAACCCCTTCAGCAATGATCGCCACTCCGTCTCGCCGGCCGTCGGCCAGGCGCTTGATGATGGCCCCTGCCAAGATGTCCACGATGTGCCTGAGACGCACCCGGCGGCCCAGGAATTCCTCTAAGATTAGTGTCAGGGTGGCACCTGCAGCCTTACCGATGCCGAGCGCGAGATGACCGGCCTTCCGGCCCATGGTCACCACGATATACCAGCGCGAGGTGGTGTAAGCGTCGACCATGAGATTTTTCACCAGCTCCACGCCGACATGGCGGGCAGTTTGAAACCCAAAGGTGTCGACGTGAGGCGGAAGATCAAGGTCGTTATCGATCGTCTTCGGTACGTGTACCACGCGAAGCCGTCCGCCAGCGTGTTCCGCCAACCGCATGGCAGAGTAAGCCGTATCGTCGCCGCCGATGGTGATGAGGCGATCGATTCCGAGGGCGTCGAGCACTTGAACGCAACGATCGAGGAGTTCCGGGCTTTTTGTGGGGTTTGCTCGCGAGATGCCGATGATCGACCCGCCGCGAAAGTGTACGCGGCTAACTTTGTCGATGGTTAGGGGCTCGATCTGATCGGTGCGCCCGTTCATGATGTGCTCGAAGCCATCGCGAATGCCAACCACCGGAACGCCCTCGAGCACAGCCCGAATGGTTGCGGCACCAATGACACTATTGATCCCCGGTGCTGGCCCACCCCCAACCAGGATGCCCAATTTTTTTTCCATACTGCCAAATCCTCCGTCTCCAAGCCACGTATTTTAGTACGCAGCTTCGCAAGCTCGCACGGTCTTTTCCTTGCTACGAAGCTAGGCCAGTCAACCGCACGACGCGCGAGGCCGCAGGGGAGTCATCCTACAAATCGTGCCCCTAGATATTGAGCGGGCGCCCATCGACGGCCAACGCCGCCTCGCGCAAGGCTTCGGGTAACGTGGGGTGAGCGTGACAGGTCCGGGCCAAGTCCTCTGCACTCGCGCCAAATTCCAGGGCCAACGCCGCTTCGGCAATTAAGTCAGAGGCCCGGGGACCTAAGATGTGCACCCCCAAAACGCGATCCGTTTTCGCGTCGGCAATGACTTTCACTTGCCCGTCCGTTTCTCCCAGGCAGCGAGCGCGGCCATTCGCCAAAAAGGGGAAGGTGCCAATGCGCACTTCAATCCCGCGGTCACGAGCTGCTTCCTCGGTGAGGCCAACTGCAGCCAGTTCCGGTGCGGTGTACACCACATTGGGTACAGCGTCGTAGTTCACATGAGAGGCAATACCGCACATGCGTTCCACCGCAGCAATCCCTTCTTCTTCGGCTTTGTGGGCGAGCATGGGTCCGGGGATGACGTCGCCAATGGCGTAAATTCCCTTGACGCTGGTTTGGTACTCCTGGTCGACCAAAATGAATCCCCGCGGATTCCGCTCGATCCCGAGTTCCTCCACGCCCAAGCCTTCCGTGTACGGCTTGCGGCCTACGGCAACCAACACGATGTCAACGTCGACCGTTGTGGTCTTGCCCCCTTGGTCGAGCGTGACCCGTACCCCGTTGGAGATCGGTTCCGCCGAGCGTGCCGTTGTTTGGAGTTCGATGCGAAGCCCCTGGCGCTGCAAGCTTTTTTGCAACATGTCGGCCAGTTTACGGTCCATGCCGGGCAAAATGCGGTCGAGGAATTCCACCACCAGGACTTCCGATCCTAATCGCGACCATACCGAGCCCAACTCCAAGCCAACAGCACCGGCACCGATCACCAGCATCTTCTGCGGCACTCGCGGCAGGGACAGTGCTTCGGTGGAAGAGACGATCCGCTCGCCATCGAACGGCAAACCAGGCAACGCTGCCGGTACACTGCCCGTTGCAATGAGAATCCGTTCTGCGGCTAGCTCCCGTTCGCTCGTGTTGTTTCGCACGAGCACCCGCCCTGGCCCGAGGATGCGTGCAGTACCGTGCACCCGCTCGATGCCATGTTTTTTGAAGAGGCCGGCAATTCCTTGGGTCAGAACCTTCACCACACGATCTTTGCGCGCCATGAGGGCGGCCAGGTCGAGCTCCACTTCTCGCACGCGAATCCCATGCGAGGGCAAGTGCTGTCGCGTCTGGGCATAGAGTTCACTCGAGTCGAGCAGCGCTTTGCTCGGGATACAGCCAATGTTCAAGCACGTGCCCCCCAGCGTGGGCTCTTTTTCCACGCAGGCCACGCGTAGCCCCAACTGTGCTGCCCGGATGGCGGCGATATACCCACCTGGTCCGGCTCCGATGATCACGAGGTCGAACGACTGCGCCCCTTTTCCTTGTTCGCTGTGCGACATAAGTTCCTCCTCGTAGATTGATCTCGACCAGCGCAGTTCGCGCAGGGGTTCAATGTTCGGCAACCCGCGGATCGTGGCGGCTCAAACCCCTAAGAGTAAGCGACTCGGGTCTTCGATCCGTTCCTTCACCCGCACCAAAAAGGTTACCGCTTGCTCTCCATCGACGAGCCGGTGATCGTACGAGAGGGCAACGTACATCATCGGGCGGATCACGATTTGGTCGTCGACGACGACTGGTCGCTTTTCGATCTTGTGCATCCCGAGAATGCCGCTTTGCGGTGGGTTCAAGATCGGCGTCGACAGCAGAGATCCGAACACTCCACCGTTGGTGATGGTAAACGTTCCGCCACTGATGTCGTGGATACCCAGCTTGCCTTGGCGAGCCAAGCCAGCCAGGCGCTCGATCTCGCTTTCGATTTCGGCAAAGGAGCGCTGGTCGGCGTAGTGAATGACAGGCACGACTAAGCCTCGCTCCGTAGCCACGGCGATGCCAAGGTGAACGTGCTTGTGGTACACGATTTCGTCGCCATCGATGAAGGCATTGACCACGGGGATTTCTTGCAAAGCGGCGACACACGCCTTGGCGAAGAACGACATGAACCCGAGGCTGACCCCGTAACGTTTTTGGAATCGCTCGCGGTACTGAGCTCGCAATGCGATCACGGCGCTCATGTCGATTTCGTTGAAGGTGGTCAGAATTGCCGCTGTGTGCTGAGCTTGTACCAAGCGTTCGGCGATGCGCTTGCGCAAATGGGTCATCGGCACGCGCTCTTCTTCTTGGGCGCGGTCAAGCCGGGGCGGCGATGGTGGCGGCGGCGGTGGGGCTTCGGCACGTTCCGCTTGAGGTACAGCCTCTGGCGTACCGGGCGCAGGCCCTGGGGATTCCTGGGTTGGCGTGGGTGGGGCGGTTTCGCGCTCCCGTTCAAGATACGCCAGCACGTCGGCCTTGGTGAGTCGCCCGCCCTTACCCGTGCCACGAATGCGTGTGGCATCGAGCTTGTGTTCTTCGACGAGGCGGCGTACCGCCGGACTCAGCAGCGGGCTCTGAGCGGTGACAGGTGGCGCTTCCTTTGCCTGTGGCGGCGAAACGCTCGTCGGACCTGGCGGCGGGGGCACTGGAGCTTCAGCGGCTCGCGTGCCGGATGGCGTCTGGTCTGGGCTCGAGGTGGTGCGGACTTCGGCTGGGAGAGGCTCGATGGTGGCAACCACAGCGCCAACTTCCACAGTGGCCCCTTCTGGTTGCACAATGTGCAAGATGCCCGTGGCTGTTGCGGGAATTTCCACACTGGCCTTGTCCGTCTCGAGTTCGAGAATCGGCTCGTCGGTCTCGACTCGTTCTCCCTCCCTTTTCATCCAACGGATGATCACCCCTTGCGTGATCGATTCGCCGAGCGATGGAATGCGTACTTCAACGGGCATGGGTCCTCCGCAGTGCAGCGTGAATGAGTTCTTGCTCCTCGCTCTGATGCACTTTGTACGAGCCAGTGGCCGGGCTTGCGGCCGGACGACGCCCCGCGTAGAGAATTGGCCGGTCCTTCCCCACGAGGCGCAGCAAGTGACGGAACATCTCGTTCCAGGCGCCCATATTTTGTGGTTCCTCCTGCGCCCACATCACCTCCGCTCGTTCAGGATAAAGGCCCAAGAAGGTACGCACTTCGTTCTCGGGAAAGGGGTAGAGCTGCTCGATGCGCACGAAGGCGACATCATCGATGTCCCGCTCGCGGCGAGCCACCAGCAGGTCGTAGAAAACCTTGCCCGAGCACAGGATGACACGGCGGACTTTCTTCGGATCGATCGGGTCGACGTCGCCCAGCACGGGTTGGAACGTGCCTTCCACGAAGTCCCTTACCGGGGAAACGCACAGCTTGTGTCGCAACAAACTCTTGGGCGTCATCAAGATCAAGGGTTTGCGAAAATTCCGGTGAATCTGGCGGCGCAATGCATGAAAGTACTGCGCTGGGGTGGTGAGGTTGCAGACCTGGATGTTCTTTTCTGCGCATAGCTGCAAAAAGCGCTCGAGCCGGGCGCTCGAGTGTTCCGGACCTTGTCCCTCGTACCCGTGCGGCAGGAGCAGGACGAGGCCGCTCATCTTTTGCCACTTCGATTCTGCAGCCACGATAAACTGGTCGATAATGACCTGGGCGTTGTTCGCGAAGTCGCCAAACTGAGCTTCCCACAACACCAAATTGCGGGGGTCGGCAGAGCTGAAGCCGTACTCGAACCCGAGTACGGCAAGCTCGGAAAGCATCGTATCGATCACGGTGAAGCGTCCTTGTTTTTCTGCCAGGTGATCGAGAGGAACGTAACGCGCGCCCGTCTGGACGTCGTACCAGATCGCGTGGCGCTGGCTGAAGGTACCGCGGCCGCTGTCTTGGCCGGCCAGACGCACGGGGGTTCCCTCCAACAAAAGAGAGCCAAAAGCAAGCATTTCTGCCGTGGCCCAGTCTACTTGACCCTCACCTTGCAGCATCTCGATGCGCTGTTCGTAAAGCCGGCGAATCTTAGGGTGCACCGCGAACCCTTCCGGCACGCGCGCAGCCTTACGGACAATTTCCTCGAGGACCTCGCGCGGCACCGCCGTACGAGCACTCCAGTCGTCCCCCGCCCAGCGCATCCCTTTCCACACTCCCCCAAAGACGAACACTTGCTGGCGGGGCATGAAATCGCGGGCGTAATTTAGGGCGTCTTCAAAGAGCTCGCGCAGTGCGGCAGCTTGTTCCTCGAGTTCTTTTTCCTGCACCACCCCAGCGCGGAGTAGCCTTTGCGCGTAAAGCTTTCGCACCGTTGGGTGCGCTTCGATTCGGCGGTAGAGGGTGGGCTGGGTGAAGGTGGGGTCGTCGGTTTCGTTGTGGCCATGTCGGCGGTAGCAAACGAGATCGATAAAGACATCTCTTTTAAATCGTGCCCGGAAAGCGGCCGCGAGGCGCGCGGCTTGAACAGCGGCTTCCGGATCGTCGGCGTTCACGTGGAAGATCGGGGGATGCAAAAACTTGGCGAGGTCTGTGGGGTAACGCGTTGGGCGGTAATTTTCCGGCTCCGTGGTAAAGCCGATTTGGTTGTTGATGATGATGTGGATGGTGCCACCCGTGCGATAATCGCGCAGTTCCGACAACGCTAGGGTTTCTGCGACAATCCCTTGGCCACAAAAAGCTGCGTCGCCGTGGATCACGACCGGTTGCACGCGCGAGCCATCGGTATCGCCCAGGTAGTGCTGCTTGCCGCGCACGATGCCCTCTACCACCGGGTCGATAGCCTCCAGGTGGCTTGGGTTCGAGCAGAGCGAGAGGTGCATCTTGTGGCCGCTTCTCGTCAGGATGTCCTTGGAGTACCCGAGGTGGTATTTCACATCTCCGTCCCCCGGGATGTGCGCCGGCAAGCGGGTGCCCTCGAACTCCGCGAAAATCATTTCGTACGGCTTGCGCAAGATGTGCGCCAGCACGTTGAGCCGGCCACGATGAGCCATCCCCATGACGATTTCTTGCACGCCCTGGCGGCCTGACTCCTCGACCAGTTCGTCCAGAAGAGGAATCAACGCTTCGGCTCCCTCCAGGGAGAAGCGTTTTTGACCGAGGTATTTGACGTGCAGAAACTGCTCGAAACTTTCAGCCTGAGTGAGGCGATAGAGAATATACTTCCGATCTTCGTCCGTGAGCTCCGGACGATTCAGCGATGGCTCCATGCGTTCCTGAAGCCAGGTGCGCTGTTCCTTGTCGTCGGTGTGCATGTACTCCACACCGAGCGTTCCGCAGTAAATCGCTTTGAGCCGATCGATGACATCTCGCAACCGGCCCCGTGGGAAGCCTTTGAGCATCGGTGTTTCCACAATGCGGTCGAGGTCGGCTTGCGAAAAGCCGAATTCTTCCGGTTCGAGAAGCGGATGTGACTTCAGGTTGTTCCCTAACGGATCGAGGTTGGCAATTAAGTGACCGATCTCCCGATAAGAGTGCACCAGGTTATACACGCCGATGTGCGGGCTGAAGGTGGGAGGAGCTTGGACAACTTCTGCTGCCGGCTCCCGGCGTGCTAATTCGTAGCCCGCGAAAAACAGCGCCCAAGACGGATCCACCGAGTTCGGATCGCTTTGGTAGCGCCGATACATCTCTTCGATGTATTCGGCATTCGCCCGGGAAAGAAAGTCTAGCTTGGTCACCGCTTGCCTCCTCGCACCCGGAGCATAGCAGGGATCGACGATGTCAAAGCAGGGCTCCTCCCTGCCCATCGAAGCTTTGGAGCACAGTGAGCACCTCGGCGGCGGTGGAAGCGCGCTTCAGCTCGGATCGGCAGCGTTCGGATTGGAGGACCAAGGAGAGCGAGGAGAGAAACTGCAAATGTTCTGTGGCTAGGGTGACCGACGAGACCACCAAGGCCACGATGGAAATAGGTAAACCAAAAGCAACTTCGTAAACCGCGCGGGGCGCCACGGCCAAGGCACAGGCAATCCCGTCGATGGCGTCGGTGCGTACGTGTGGGATGCTGACCCCGATATCCAACATAGCGGTGCTACTTTGGCGTTCCCGCTGACATACTTGTTCGAGCGTGATCGACACAGAATCGGCCGGTAGCCGAGAGGCCTGGACTAACACGTCCAAAAGGCCCTGGATCGTGGCTTCGAAGTTCGGCCACGACTGGCCAACGACAACAACGTGTTCGTCCAAAACCTCTGCTAACCGCATTGGCCCAGTGTGCTCGCGTCAGTAAGAGAACGCAATTTTGCCATGCGTTGCAAGGGATCGTTTGGGGCCCGATCGCGGCGCAAGCTTTGGCCGGGTCCGGAGCGAACCTACCCGGCAGGCGGTGTGGCGTTGTGGCTACAGGGTCCGTAGTAGCGCATTTGTGAACGAGGAGACCCGAGACAAGTGGTCCGAGTCGGCGTCTGCAGTGTGTCCACTCGGTTTGCCGAAGGCGGTTTCGAGGTTGTGCGTCGTTTCGGGTGCCGCGCTTGCGCTCGCCCTTTGGTAGCCGACGGCAACGCGAAACTTACGTCGGCACGTAGAGTGAAGTTCTGCTGTTGACTTATCCGACTCGCGGCCCCAGCATCCATAAGATGCGCATACTTTTGCCTTTGAAACGGTCCGTGGCCGCCATGGTCGGAGGCCAAACGCTAATCGTAGCGGCCATTTTTTCGTGGCTGAGTGCTTGTGCTGCCGGGTCCTCCTGGGCGAGCCCGGTTACTGGCACGTTGACCAATTTCGATGTCGTCAACGATACGGGCAGACCGACACACGGTTTCGAGATCGAGCTCGAAGGAGTGCGTCACGAAGACATTTCCTTCACCTTTGGCGATCCTCACAGCCGTTACGGGGATCCGGAGGTCATCGACGTTTCGGGTGCAACCCCAAGGACAGTCGTACGCTATCGGCGTTGGGATGGATCGGCGTGGGTGTCGACCCCAGTGGCGGGCGAGGCCGTGCGTCCCCGCGGCCATGATTGCTTTCGAAATGGTCCCATCGGGAATTATGCAACCAGCGGGTGCGAGCATTTTGGGCTGAGTACGGCTTTGGAACCAACGCAGGTAGTCTATCGCTGGCTGGTTGCGGTTAGCCCAGGAGACTTCAACAGCCTCTTCGAGCCAGTAGCTCTCACTGCCTCGCTACCGGTGCCGGCTTGGAGGGTGCAGCCGCCTCCGATCGAAGGTGGCGGCGGCGTCGCGGTTAGGGCAGAAGTGGAACCGCCTGAAGAGGAAAGGGAGGGACAGTACGGAGAGCCTCAGTGGGTGAAGGTGTTTAAGGTTACTTCCGAGGAAAAATTAGAGCCCCAGGACCTCGTGCGGTTGTTACTAGGGGCGCCAGATAGTGTGGTTCCGGGTGAAACGGAAATCGAGACCGAGTGGAAGCTGATTCAGTCCAAGCCTGGTTTGGCGGAAGGTGACGAAGAAGATGCCGACGTGCGGGAAGAGGTGTTGCCTGCAGGCCGGCGGTCGGTGATTCGGCGCTACGAATTTTACCGGTACACTGGACCAAGAGATCCGGAGAACAATGAAGCGCTGCCTTGCGTCGCCGACGATCAAGCGGTGCCGGCAAATGCACCGGTGAACGGCTGTTCAGACCTGGGCGACTTCATAGGGGCACAAAACGTGGCCATCGATGTTGGGCTTTCCGCCTTAGATGAGCCCCTCCCCGAAGGGGTTCAGGGCGCCAACTATGGCCCAGTGGAAGTGTTTTACGGTGGGTCTCCCCCGTACGAGATCCGAATTCTTAGCGGCGCGCTCCCGCGTGGCGTTTCGCTCGAAACAACTTCGGGCATCTTGCGTGGAAAGCCTGAGAGTGCCGGGGAATTTGAGTTCACCCTGGAGGCGACGGACTCCACTGGTGAGCGCTTAATGGCGAGGTTCCGCCTCAGTGTTCGAGGAGAACTGTTGCCCACGCCAACGCCGAGCCCCACGGTTGTTGTCGAACCTACTGCTTCGCCCACACCGACCGAGGGTAGCCCTCGGTGCGTCGGCGACTGTAGCGGAGATGGTGCGGTTACCGTGGATGAAATTGTTACGCTGGTCAACATTGCTCTTGGCCTGTCCGGAGCAACGAGTTGTCCGCTGGGAATCCCCGGAGACACGGAGGTGGACATCACCATCATTATCCGCGCGGTTGCATCGGCGTTGAACGGCTGCCCAACGTGAGCATGAACTGGCCTGGCGGTTCGCTTGTTGTCGAGGCAGCCTCGTCTCCCCGTCCTCGACAGAATGAACGCACGGCGATCCGGGAATCGTGCAGTGGTAGCGCCGGCGGTTGGCTAGACGAGCCGTCCGCGTTCCCAGGGTTGTCCTTGGACCGCGGGCGTCCCTCAATGAACGTTCACTCTGCTGAACGGCGACACCGACGTGGGCGACGCGACCCATGCCAATGGGGTGGTTGCCTGCCACGCTAACGTTTTTGGCAGCAGCAACTACCAGGTGGTCACCGGGCGAGCTGGATGGACGCGACCGCTTTTGCACGGGTCCTGGGGCATTGGCTTGCGGGGGTTGTTTTGACCATGCTCGCCCTGCTGGTTCCCCGGAGCCGTTGCCTGCTGGTTGTGGCTGCGGGCCCGCACATTCGAGGCACGGTGGACCGTGCGTTGGCGAAGAAAGCTCCCCTGACTCAGCTCCCAACCGCGAGCAGCTAAAGCTACTCACATCCCACGAGGAGGTCGCTCACCGCCTCGACCAGTTCGTCGACCGTGACTTGCCCGTCGCCAGACGTGTCGGCAGGCAGGCAATCCACAAGGCCCGTTGCGCCGAGAGCGATGGTCACGCCTTCGACAACTTCATCCACCGAAACCACACCATCGGCGTTGCAATCTGCCACACACGGGTCCACGTCAGGGCAGGGTCCCGGCGTCAGTACAGGGTCCCCGCCGAGTGCGAACTCTCCACTTCCGAGCTGCGATGTCAGCGACGCGTCCCACACCGTCACGTGAGCCACCCCCTGGCGATTGAGGTCGAACCCGAACGCGGCCAACCATTCGTTGTCGGGGCTGGCGACGAGCCAGACAGTGCCGGCCTTGCATCGCGTGGTTTCGATGAAGCGTTCCTCCGGCAAAGCAAGTAAAGCAACCTCACAACCACGCGGCCCGCCATAAGCGAGGTAGAAGCTTGTGCCATCCCCGCTGGCCGTCATGGGTGTTGGGATTGCAAGTGTGCCTGGCACCGCAACACGGCCCAACACGCGGAGCCCATCCAAGTCCACAACGAGGAGGCTCTTTTCCCAGGGCGAGCCATGAAAAGCGGGTGGCCCGAAGTAACCTCGTTCGAGGCCGAACGGTTTCACGAAAGACCATGGATGCCGGTCGTCACTCAGCTGAACGACCCCGCGAATTCGGCCAGTTCCGATGTCGATTGCGGATACAGCCGACGGGATTAGGCCTCTGAACATGCCCCAAGCCCAATGGGCCGCGTAAAGAGTCGCCCCGTCGTCCGAAAATCGCAAGGCCAGCACGTCTCCCGCGACCTCCGCTGAGCGAACGACTTGCCCGGCTACCAAGTCGTGGACCACTATTGTTGCACCTCCATCCGCGGTGGCCAATAAGTTGCGGGCAGGGGAATAGGACCAAACGTCGAAGTTGACCGGAAGATTGCCCTTCACCTTACCCCGCTGGAGATCTACGACGCGTCCAGTGAGCTCATTGCGATCAGTGGGGGACCCCGCGTTAGCTGTCGATGTTGCGAGTTCGATGCGCTCGAGCACTCTGATGCCAGCGAACGCGAGATCGTCCTGGCCAGCAACTGCGAGGGCCGTGAGATAAAAGTTTTTTCCATCCGCAACTGCGATGCGATGGCGGAAACGACCGGCTGGAAGGTCGATGGCACTGACCGTGCCACGCGCCGTCAGGTACGCACACGCTTGCCCAGCAAAAGTGGCTTCCGGCTCGACGAGCGTAAACAGACCCAAAGCAAGCGTGACGCGAACGGTAAGGCCAGGGCGAGCCGAACGAAGCCAAAACTCGAGAAGGTACCGGCAGGTGCTCATCACTGCGGAACCCGTCGGGCAATCATTCTGATCCGGGCACCTGGGTTTTGCAACCCCGCGCTCGGCCGCCCGTTTCATACTTGCAACGCGTGTGGCCATCTTGGCAGAGCCTCAAACATACCCGCTCTCCCCTACAGCGCACCGAAACAGATGTACGTTGGTTGCCGCGACGAGTTCGTCGACGGTTGCTTCCCCATCGCCAGACACGTCAAAGGCTGGGCACCTGCTGGTTGGCTCCAGCCCCAAATCAATGGCAATCCCCCTTTCTATCTCCCAGACCGACGTCCAGCGGTCGCCATTGCAGTTGCCGACGGAGTTCGGATACGTCCGTGTAGCGGCATCCAGATCGATGCGAGGAAAGCTGTGGAAGAGGCCCTCGCCGTACTGCCGGAAAACCCGAACCCCGGTTTTGACGAGTCGTGCCACGATGCATTCTGCCGAATCACCGCTGTATGGGCCCTCGCCCCGCAGGGCCGCAACTGCACCGGTTACATGAGGTGTGGCCCACGACGTCCCTCCGCCGAAATTGCGAGACGCAAACTCGATGAAAGCCCCTGGGGCGCCGAAAAGCGGAAGGGACCAGGTGTTGGAGAAGCAAGCGACTGCGGGGCGGCAGCTTTCCCTTTTTTCTTCGCGCGTACACTGTGGAGGACACAGTTCACTATCCTTCCGTTGTTCAGGACCAGGTCGCCTGCGATGCCCAGCGCGCCCACGGCTCCGCGCAGCAGAAGCGCGCGCTCCGTTACCGCCGAACAACGAACCCTCGCGAATTCTCTCCCGAGACCACACGGCAAACACGTTCGTGGGATCCAGCGATGCGATACCGCGGAGGGTCACACGGATCGGGGCGCAATACAAGCGCACTCCCTCGGACAAAGTTGAGCTGGAGGCTTCCGACCAAAACCGGGAACGATTGTTGCGCGCAGCGGGTTCGAAGCTCGAGCCGCGAGTCGAGGCTGCAGAAAACAAGCAGAGGTCACGTCTGCCCTGGGGCGAGCGGGGTGGGGGTGGCCTGACCCCACTCCGCCTGCCGCACGTACCGTCTGCCTTGGGACGAGTGGGGTGAGGAGCGCGAGCACCTCGCCGTGGGGCGGGCGACGGCGTGAGAGTGCGGTTCCAGTTCCGTGTGCCCTTTTTGGGGAAGTCAACTCGGGAACGCCCACGAGGCGCAAATGGCCGAGGGCGAGCCGAGCAGAGGAGCCAACTGCCCCCTGAAGATTCATAACAGGATTGCTGGGGTCGGTTGTGTGAGTGTAGCGGGAAGGCCTTTTGGAGACCGCCTGGTCCTGTGGCGGCGCTTGGCATCGTTTGGAAACTCGATGGAACGGAAGTGCACGCCGACCTCCGGCAGAAAGGACGAACACGCCCCGTCCTGGCAGCGAGCGGTTTGCGGTTACTCGCAGCGGAGCTTGGCTCGGCCTGTTCGGCACGGGTCCTTGGAACTTAGGTCTTAGACCGCACGCGGAAGTGAAATTCCGAGCAGTGCGACTACACTGTGGCATTGCAGTGCGACTACCCTGTGGCATTGCAGGCTACGCTGAGGGTAGGCGGATTAGTGGAAGCTTGCCTTTGCGGTGGAATAGCCGCTTGAAAGGAAGCCGAGAACGCCGGGGAGGCTTGCTCTACCGGCAGCGGTGCAGGAGTTCTCCGCCGCTCGGGATATTAGCGAACTAGAAGGTCCACGGTGCGAGGGTGCCCGGTAATGCGGGTGTCCGGTGCGCCGCAGTTGCGGACAAGGAGTAGGCGCGATCCTGTGCTGGGCGGTGGAGGTTTTGCGCTGGCAGGCGAGAATCCGGGTGGTGCCGGCAAGCGCTATTGTGTTGATGCAAAAAGCTTGTATCCGTTCGCAGAGTGGTGTACGGGAGCGGCCGTGGTAGCGGGGGGTACTAATAGAGAAGGGAGATTCGTGTGCGTCTATCGCGGCGCGATCAACATTCGAGTGAGGGTAAAGGGGTTCCGTTGGCTTATGGCAAAAAGGTTTGGCTCGCCCTGGTCGCGCCGATCTGCTTCTGGTCAAGTCTTGCGGCCCCTTCGTCCGGGCAGGTCATTTTTGTCGACGCTGCTGCGAGCGGAGCGAACGATGGCTCCTCGTGGAGCAACGCTTTTACCAAGCTGCAGGATGCGTTAGCCGCTGCTTCGGCAGGACGCCAAATCTGGGTTGCCCGTGGAGTGTATTACCCAGACGAAGGGGGTGGGCAAACAAACGGAGACCGGGCGGCGACTTTTCAGCTCAAGAACGGGGTGGGGGTTTACGGCGGTTTTGTTGGAACGGAGTCGGCGCTGAGCCAGCGTGCTCCAACAACGAACGTAACCGTGCTGAGTGGGGACATTGATCAAAATGACACCACCGATGCCAACGGCGTGGTTGCCTCGCATACCGATATTGTGGGCAGTAACAGCTACCAGGTTGTCAAGGGCAGCGGGACCAATTCGACCGCCGTGCTCGACGGATTCACGATCACTGGGGGACTGGCCAACGGTCCGACAGGTCCATGTGCCAATCAGTGTGGCGCTGGACTCTTGAACGATGCTGGAAGCCCCACGCTTGGCAACCTGGTTTTTTCGGGAAACTCGAGCGTGAACGCTGGTGGCGGGATGGCAAACACCAACTCGAGCAGCCCCACGCTGTTTAACGTGACCTTCGTGCAAAACCGTGCCGGGCAAGGCGGCGGCATGGCCAATCTCGATGGTAGCAGCCCCACGATCGAGGACGGCCGGTTCATCCGCAACCTTGCTCAGGTTGGGACCGGAGGTAACGGCGGTGGAATGTTCAATCTCAACGGGAGCCAACCGGTGATGGTTGGTGTTGTCTTTTGGGACAACGAAGCGCTGGTCAACGGTGGCGGTTTGCTGAACCAAGCCAGCAGCAGCCCGGTGCTGCGCAACGTCGCTTTTTTCGGGAACAAGGCTGCCTTTGGGGGAGGGTTGTACAACCTTGCGAGCAGCAATCCATTGTTGGTGAATGTAGTGTTTTCTGGCAACCTTGCTTTTCGTGTGGGTGGCGGTGCGGGTGGGGGGATGCTCAACAACGGCAGTAGCCCGACGTTGACCAACGTCACCTTGTCGGGAAACATTGCCGCAGGTTCGATCCAGCAGGCTGGTGGTATTCTCAACGGGAACAGTCATCCGGTCTTGGTGAACGTGATCCTTTGGGGCAACGTTGCCAGCACGGGTAAAGAGATGGTCAATGTTGGGGGTAGCGTGCCGCAAATTTCTTTTAGCTTGATCGAGGGTTCTGGGGGGAGCGGCAGCGGTTGGAACACGGCCTTTGGTACCGATGGTGGGAACAATCTCGACACCAATCCGATGTTCATCGACCCGGACGGTGGAGACAACGTTCCCGGCACTCTCGATGACAACCTGCGCCTGCAAGGTGGTTCGCCAGCCATTGACGCTGGGAACAACGGTGCTCCTGGACTCGGTCTCGTTAGCACAGACCTTGATGGCGCGTTGCGGTTCATCGAGGATCCACTCACGCCAGACACCGGGGCGGGATCCCCACCCATTGTGGATTTAGGCGCTTATGAGTTCAGGCGCCCGTTTTTTGCGCGGGTCCCGGGGTATTCGCTTGCAGGGGTTGTTTTGGCCATTGTCGCCCTGGTGCTTCTCGGCAGCCGTCGCCTTGCCGTCTAAGAGACGGCGGAGCCGAGTGCAGTAAAGAGGCTTTAGAGGGGGCGGCTCCGAAGGGGCCGAAGCATGGTGCTTTCGGCCTGTTCTGAGCCATAACTTGTATCTCCCATTGCCCCCTCTTGCCTGATGGCGAAAATTAGGCGAAAAGGGCAGGGCTATGCCTACCTTGCCCCACTTTGCTTCAGCGGAATCGAGGGAAGACTTTCTGCAAGTTGTTCCAGGGGTGCAGCGTGGTTTAGCGGAGGAGCAAATTGTTCGGTTGCCTTGTGAAATTGCGCCATTTGACGCTCTTCTGGAGGGAGGTTGGCCACGAGGGCGTTTGAGCGAGCTTTACGGCACGCGTTCGTGTGGCAAGACCACGTTGGCCTTACACCTACTCGCGGCAGTAACGCGTCGGGGAGAAATGGGGGTATGGATTGATGCTGCCAACGCACTTCATCCGTTGTCGCTCGCTGCTGCCGGGGTTGAGTTGCCGCGCGTCCTCTGGGTGCGGCCGCGTTCTTGGCAGGAAGCGCTACGGAGCGCCGAAATTGTTCTGTCGAGCAAAGGGTTTGCGTTGGTTGTTCTCGACTGCGGAGAGCAAATCCCGCGCTGGCCAAGTCATGGTGCTTGGGTGCGCTTGCAACGAGCTGCAGCGCGGGCGCACGCCGTGCTGCTTCTTCTCACAGCACAGAGCTTAACGGGCAGTTTCGCCACATTGCGGATGCGCCTACAGGCCCGAAAGGCGCGTTGGGTGCGCGTGGGTCAGCAGGCGTTCCTGGAGGGGTTGCAGACAGTCGCTGTGGTGGAGCGCAATCGTACAGGCTCTGAAAGACAACAACGTTGCTGGGAGGTGGGATGGCAACTTGCCGGCAACGCCAATTGGACCGTGCAGGCGTGCGGTTGACGCCCTTGTTGGGAGGCCTGGCCCGTGCGTATAGCGTGTCTTTACGTTCCTGCATTTCCTTTGGCAGCCTGGCTTCGCGTCGAGCCCGAGCTTGGCACGCAAGCCGTAGTGATCGTGGAACGCACGGAACCGCAAAGCCCGGTGCTAGCAGCATCGCGTGCGGCATGGCGTTGGGGCATTGGTCCGGGCATGCGCCTGAGCCAGGCGCAAAACCTTTGCCGCACCTTGATTGTGCGATCTCGGAACCCCCTGTTGTTGGAAAGTGCACGAGCTGCGCTGGTTGATGCGGCTGCTTCTTGTTCCCCTCTGATCGAGCCGGCAGAAGACGGCGTTGTTTACGTGGGTCTAGAGGGGCTGATTGGCCACTGGTGTATCTCGGAAGCGCAATGGGCAACTCAGCTTGCCACACGCTGCGAACGTTTGGGCTTACCTGCCCGCGTTGCGGTGGCCAGCACGAAAACGGCCGCGTTGCTGGCAGCCATGCGGCGGGATGGGGTTACTGTACTCGCACCGGAAGAAGAAGCAGACTTTCTCGCCCCGCTGCCTGTTGCTGCTCTCCGTCCGAGCGAACCGTTGCTCACCACTTTGGAGCGTTGGGGAATTCATACGGTTGGCCAACTCGTGCAGCTTCCTCTCAGGGCAGTGGGTACACGCTTAGGGCCGGAAGGTGTTACCCTCATCCGTCGTGCTCGGGGGGAAGAAAGAGAGCCCCTGCAACCACGCCTGTGCCCCGTGGTGTTCGAGGAAGCCATGGAGTTCGAGTCCGGGATCGACAACCTCGAGCCCTTGGTTTTTGTGCTTCGCGCCTTGCTCGATCGGCTCGCAGCACGCCTCGAGGCTCGGGGATTCGTGTGTGCTGGCCTGCAACTTCGATTGCACCTGCTGAGTACAGGTTGGGAAGAACGAACGATTGCCATGGCTTACCCTAACAACGAGGTAAAAGCCCTCTTGGGATTACTTCGGTTGCACCTCGAGCAGCAGCCACCACAAGCTGCGCTCGACGCCGTACGGCTGCGTGCGTGTCCCGAGGTGTTGCGTCCGAGCCAGCTCGATTTGTTTCTTCCCCATGGCCCTGCCCCGGCTGCGTTCACAACCGTGCTTGCTCAACTTTCTTCTTTGTGCGGAAGCGAGCGGGTAGGCAGCCCCGTGGTGCCGAACACGCATCGCCTCGATAGCGAGGGTATGGTGCCTTTTGGCAGCGCCACGAGGCAAGCAGTGGGGACCACGCCTCCTCCCAGTGTTCTCCCGCCACTGGCGTTGCGCCGTTTTCGCCCCCCACTGGCTGTAGAGGTGTTTTCCGAGCGCGAGCGGCCAGATTTCGTGCGCGGTCCGGGGCTGGGTGGACGCGTGGTGTCGTGGGCAGGGCCTTGGCGGGTCCGGACCGAATGGTGGAGCGAAAGACCCTACGCGCGCGACTACTACGACGTTCAACTCAGCGATGGGGGCCTGTACCGCCTTTTCCGTGACGAAGAACAGCACCAGTGGTTCGTGGACGGTGTGTATGACTGAACACTTTCCCCTCGTGAGTTCGCACACCTCGGGGAGGCAGTGACTGTGGGCTACGTCGAACTCCGCTGTCACTCAGCTTTTCACTTTCTTTCAGCAGCCTCGTTGCCGGAAGACCTTGTGGCTCGTGCGGCTACGCTTGGGTACGACACGTTGGCCCTTGGCGATGCCGATGGGGTGTACGGGGCGCCGCGGTTTTATCGCGCTGCCCGCGAGGCTGGCATCCGCCCGTTAGTCGGTTGCGAGCTGACCCTGCAGCGATGGGGAAAAGGAGAAAAGCCGCGCGGCCCTACACCCACGCACCTGTACGTGCTCGTCCTCGATCGCGCTGGTTATCGCAACTTGTGCCGGTTGCTGACTCGCAACAAGCTCCAGTTCCCCAAAGGCGAAGCAGTGCTTGCGTGGGAAGAGCTGGCGGGAATGACCGATGGACTCGTGTGCCTTGCCCGCGAAGCCCTGTTCCCCGCTCCGTTTTGCTTTGCTCCGGAGGCTTTGTGCACTCTGAGTCGTTTGTTTCCCGGCCGATTGTACCTCGAACTCCATCGCCACGGCGACCCGACGGAAGAGCGCCACAACCGCATCTTGTGCGATGCTGCGGCGCATTTTCGGCTGCCACTCGTGGCAACCAATGACGTGCGCTACGCCACGCCCGAGCTGCAGTCGCTGTACGATGTGCTGACCTGCATTCGCCACCACACGACTATCGATGCTGCTGGGTGGCTCCTCGAACACAATGCGGAACGGTACCTCAAAGCGCCGGCGGAAATGGAGCAGTTGTTCCGCGACCTTCCCATGGCAGTGCAGAATACACGAACCATTGCCGAACAGTGCGAGTTCACCTTGGCCAACTTAGGGTACCGTTTTCCAGACTATCCCTTGCCCCCAGGGCAAACAGCCCAAGAGTACTTGCGGCACCTCGTGTACGAAGGGGCCCGCGAGCGATATCGCTCCATAACACCAAGGGTACGGCACCAGCTCGAGCACGAACTGAACATCATCGGCAAGCTGCAACTTGCTGGTTACTTCCTGATCGTTTGGGACATCGTCCGGTTTTGCCGAGAGCAAGGCATCTTGGCGCAGGGGCGAGGCTCCGCGGCCAATAGCGCTGTGTGTTACGCCTTGGGCATCACCGCAGTCGACCCTGTGGGGATGGATCTTCTGTTCGAGCGCTTTCTTTCAGAAGAACGCGGCGAGTGGCCAGATATCGACATCGATTTGCCAAGTGGCGATCAGCGCGAGCGGGTCTTGCAGTACGTGTATCGCCGTTACGGTCCTCACGGCGCCGCCATGACTGCCAACGTGATCACATACCGGCTGCGAAGCGCCACACGGGAAGTCGGTAAGGCTTTAGGCTTCTCGCCGGAACACATCGATCGTTTGGCGAAGTTCCTGCATCGCTTTGAATTCCGCGATCCACGCGATGAAGATCTCTCCGCCCACATCCGTGCTGCTGGACTCGATCCTCATGCCCCTCGTTCCCGTTTGCTCCAACAACTGGTCGAACGCATCCAACACCTGCCGCGCCACTTGGGTCAGCACTCCGGCGGGATGATCATTGCCGCCGGGCGGCTCGATGAGATCGTTCCCTTGGAGCCAGCGCGCATGCCGGGCCGGGTGGTGGTGCAATGGGATAAAGACGACTGTGCCGACCTCGGTATCATTAAAGTGGACTTGCTGGGTCTCGGCATGATGGCCGTGTTGGAAGAGGCTTTGCCGCTCGTGCGCCAACACGAGGGGGTCGAACTCGACTTGGCGCACCTACCCCCCAACGACCCCAAGACCTACGCGCAATTGCAACAAGCGGACACCGTGGGTGTCTTTCAAGTAGAAAGCCGCGCACAAATGGCCACCTTACCGCGGATGAAGCCGCAGTGTTTTTACGACCTGGTGGTGGAAGTGGCTCTCATTCGCCCCGGACCTATCGTGGGCCAAATGGTGCATCCTTACTTGCGCCGCCGGGCCGGGCGCGAACCGATTACGTACCCCCACCCTTCCCTCGAGCCCATCTTGCGGCGCACTTTAGGAGTGCCGCTGTTCCAAGAGCAGTTGTTGCGCATTGCTATGACCGTTGCGGGCTTTTCCGGGGGAGAAGCGGAGGAGCTGCGACGGGCAATGGGCTTCAAACGTTCCGTTGAGCGGATGCGTGCCATCGAGGCCAAGCTGCGTGCAGGCATGGCAGCGCGTGGCATCGTGGGCAAAACAGCCGAGGAAATCGTTCGCAGCATTACCTCGTTTGCCCTTTACGGCTTTCCCGAATCACATGCCGCAAGCTTTGCCTTGTTGGCATATGCTTCGGCATACCTCAAAGCACACCATCCGGCGGCGTTTGCCTGTGCTTTGCTGAATAACTGGCCCATGGGTTTTTATCACCCGGCTACTATCGTGAAAGATGCACAACGACATGGCGTGCGCGTGTTACCGATCGATGTCACTCGCTCTGCCTGGCGATGCACGCTGGAGCGCATGGGCTCTGGCGAGGAAAGCCAGCTCTGTTTGCGGTTAGGCCTCAAGTATGTGCGTGGATTCCGAGCGGAGGCCGGGGAGCGAATCGTGCGGGAACGGGAAGAGAAGCCGTTTGGGTCGCTCGAGGATTTTGTGCACCGCTGCGCATTGCGCGAAAGTGAACTTGCCACACTAGCGGAAATTGGTGCCTTGGCCGCATTCGGATACACTCGCCGCAGTGCCCTTTGGCAAGTTGCTGCCATTCCGCGGGGGCCATTGTTCGCCATCGGTGCAGATAGGCAACCGGAGCCCGAGGCTAAGGCGAGCCCGTTGCCTGAAATGCACCCGGTGGAGCGTACGTTGGCGGACTTGCGAGGAAGCAGCTTGACCGTAGGGCCGCATCTCATGGCCCATTACCGTGCGAAGCTCGAAGCCCGCGGCTTTCTACCGGCCTGTGCTTTGCCCCAGTGTGCCCATGGGCAGCGGGTGAAAGTGGCGGGTCACGTCATCGTGCGCCAGCGCCCAGGTACAGCCAAAGGGTTTTGCTTTCTTACTTTGGAAGATGAAACTGGGCTTGCCAACGTCGTGCTCACCCCGGCGTTTTTTGAACGTTACCGCCTGCTCTTGCACACAGCCCCATTGCTGGAAGTGGAAGGCTACCTTCAAAGCGTCGACGGTGTGATCCACGTGCGCGCTAATCGCCTGCACGCGTTTGAGCTCCACCGAGCGGGCTTGGCCGCACCTACAGATTCTGTGCAAGGCACTTTTCTGTCGAACTGATCCCCCACCGCTCTCTTTTTGCCACTTCATCCCCACCCACTTGGCTGACCTATACGTGCAAGCCCATAGCGTTCTGCAGCGGAACGGTTCCTGCAACACGAATTCCTCGCCATGGCGCTAGCACAAGCACTGAGAAAGCCGCTTTCGAGGATCAGCACGCCGGAAGCACGCTCGCACGAGACGCTTTGGGTGGGGTTCTTGGTAACGCTTTTGTTCCTGCTCACCTTGTTCGTATCCGTCCCAGCGCTGCCCTAACTCCCCTTCCAAGCCATACCCGCCCGGACGCCATCGTGCGTTCCGCGGTTCCGGCCCGGTGCGTGGGGTGGGCTGTTTAGGCCCGACGGAAGTTAGCGCTCGTCGCTACCCAAATGCTGCTTCCAAGGGCGCCTGGTTGAATACGGGCGGAAACCTCGATCCGTTCGCAGTGTAAGGCACTCACTACTGGGCAACGAGGCGGACCGTTACCTCGATATCCCCGAGCGTTTGCTGGCCTAGTGCCGTGAATGCGCCACCCAAGGTAAGGCCGGTAATATTCCCTGCACTCAGGTTCGGGCAACTCACAGGTTGTCCGGTTACGCACTTGGGCTCCGCTGGGTAGCTCGGATCGTCGTTTTTGCACAGCACTGTGGCGCACGCCTCACCCGTGGTGAACAACAGCGGGTTGGGTGTTCCCCGGTCTCCTGGAGGGTCGGCATCGGTGCAGAACGTGGGCTGGCACGCGCCAATGGCGGTGCCGATACCGATGGCGTTGACGAGCAGGGCACTGCCTGGACCCCCATTGCCAGAGAGGCTCAGTTGCACCGGACCGTTCAAGTCCGGATTGCCTGGGTCGGGGCAACTGTGCTGGGTGACGCTGACATTGATTCCGCCCAAGCCCTGACAACCTACGAACCCAGCAGCCGAGTTCCCCGGCCCGAACGCTGCAGCGCATGGACGTTCTGGCGGGCACACTGCCGGTTCCGATGCAAAGCCTTCCGTACAGGATTCTGTGAACGACCCGTCGGGCTTGAACACTGCACCGCCGCAAGTCTTGTACTCCGCACCACGGACACAGGCGCAAGCAAGAGTGGAGATCGGAATTTGCGGGAACTGTACGCTCGCTGCGGGAATGACGGCGGTCATGAGGCCATTGCGCTCCTTGCCGATTTTGAGTTGTTGCGACCCTTGTAAAGAGAGACCGATGACCAATGGGTCGCCCCAAATCACTGCTCCGCTGGTGCCAGGTTCCAGCGTCTGATCCGGGCGGACCACACCAGGTACCAGGGAATACGTCACCGTGGTCTCCAGCGTGCAGTTTGCGGCGCATCCATCCCCACCGAAGGTGCGGCAAGCCACACACCGCCCTGGGGCACAATCGCCATCGCTTTGGCAGAAGGTTTCTGGTTTTGGACCACCGAGGCAGACTCCTTTGTACACATCCGAAGCCGTGAAGCACTCGGCGTCGGCCGTACACGCTTGGCCGGCACGGGCCGTCCCCACACAAATACCACCGTCGTCGCAGTCCTCCCCCGCTTCTGTTGTCCCATTGCCGCATCCCTGTGGCTGCGGATCGCCAATTTCGCCGAAAGTTGGGGTGGGAGTTGGTGTCAATGTTGGAGTGCGCGTGCGGGTTGGAGATTGGGTACCACGCACGCAAATGTTCCCGTCGCGCCCGCTAAACTCCGGGATGGCCTGGCCGTCAGGATTAAGTCCGCGCGCGTTCGTCACGCTTAACGTTCCACTGCCAACCACGGCTGCGTTGCACCTGTAAAGGACAGCTCCGTCTGGAATCGGGTCCACGTTGTCCGCTGCAAACACCAGCGCGCGCATCCCAGTACACGCTTCTGTCGTACATGCCGTGGGTAAGAACCCAAACGTACTCGCCGACTTGTTAATTTCTGGGGGCACTGTGCAGTCGGGGCGGCCATCGAACCGTGGCAGCACCCGCACATTGGCATCGAACACAATGTCGTTCTGCGTGCCGGCAATCGGACGACCGCCCGTGGCTAACTTTATGACAATCTCGGCGTTGCCGCCCGTGTCGAGGCTTAAGTCCTCAATGTACAGTGCGGGGCCCGTGGGGGCCGGCCTCGGAGTCGGACAGAAACGAGTCACCATTGGCGTAGGAGTCCGTGTCGGTGTTGCCGTTGATGGACGGGTCGCAGTGGGTGATGGACCCGCCTCGAGTTGGCACCCGCGGTTACATCCGTCGCCGTCCACGCGGTTTCCATCGTCGCAGCTCTCGTGATCTGTTTCTAGGATGCCGTTGCCGCAGGTGCTTGGTCGACATTCGAGTTTGATCGCGTCGTGATCGACTTGGCCCCAGGAGCTCAGGGCACTACTGCGCAACGTTTTTGCCCCGCGGCGCCACTGGCCGCTGGCACTTCTTTTGAGACTCACGCGCAGCATTGCTGGATCGGTGCAGATGTTTGGCATGGTCTGGGGGACGCCTGGGAAAATGGTCGATCCGAAACTCGTTACCTTCACGCCAAGCCCATTGGGCCCCGCGAGCAACTGGAGCGCTTGCAAGTTTTGCTGATCCACGATGTCCCGAAGCACACGCAATCCCGACACCCGAAATTCCACTTGCCGGACGTCCGTCGCTTGGCAGTGCGGCAAGCGTGCGTCGGTCGTGTTAGCGCAGAGGCGTACGGGAATCGTGCAAGCGCCGTCGGCGACATTCGGGTCGGCGTCGCACCGCGGGTCTCCCTCGTAGCAAATGATTTTTTGCACTCGGCGCGGATGAAACTCTCCTTGAGCAGGTGCGGGCGCAAGCCATTGGAACAAGCAATCAGAACGGATCAAACCACCACCGGGAAGGCAAGCACCATCGGAGAGATCGGTTCCACAAGGTGGTGTTGGCTTCGGTGTCGGAGTGGGCTGCCAAGGGGGCCACCAACCTGTGTAGACGGAAAATGGCTGAGACACCGTCGGGCCAATCCGGTTCAGTTCTCCAGTCAGAGCCGAGAGCAAAATGGTTTTAGTTCCGGCCGCTAGCGGGTTTTGCACCTGAGCCAACTGGATAACCAGGTTGGAGCCTGGACCAGCATGAACCGGCGAGCGAAAGACCACTCGCTCCGCATCCCGTACAACCCAGGCATTCACCGGAACCGCATTGACCGTTGCATCCGTCGACACCGCCTGGCTGCCGGATGGGAGCAAAATGGCGATTTCGGTGTCGGTCGAAATGCCACATCCGGCTTGCACAGGTAGCCTGGTAGCGATGGTGTAACTGCTGGATTGACCAGCGTACGGGTACGAGAGGGAGACAGTTACGGTTTCAAACGAGCGACCCCCGCAAAGGTATGAAAGCGCAGGAGAGGGCAGCAGCAGCGGTAGGGCGGAAAGCGAGAGCAGAAAAACCGCAAGATGCGAACAGGAAAAGTAGCATCCTATTTGCCCTGCCCGTGCCTGTTGCTCGCCCGTGCTCATGGCTCCTCCCGTAGTGCTCGGTAGTGACCTGAGCGCGCCATACCCTGCCCCGCTACGGGCTGTCAACCGGCGCTTGTTTGCTGGTGTGGAAAACGGACGTTGCGCAACGGAAAAATCTGACGCAAGAGACCCCACCTCGAGCCGTTGTCCAGCGGGGCCACTGCTTCGCGAGGAGGGCGTACCCGAACTCGGCTAGCTTGTCCTGGTACGAAGGACTCGATCCGCCACACACGGAAGCATTGCACCGGGTTTTTTCTTGCGGGGCCTACGCGCGAGTTCTGCTGCGTACTCTCGACGCCGTTCACCAAGCGTGCGGGGCCGCCCGTGTTAGAGGCCAAGTTGCCGACCGTGGATTTGCGAGCGGACTCGACTTCCGAGGGCTTCAAATCAACCTCGGCGCAATTGGGCGGTGTGGAGAGTTGCTTGCCGGCTGCTCAGGTGACCATGAACACCGTGCCTGAGCTGCCGTATCCCTTGCGGCTCCAGAAGGCGTTGCGGGTCTCATCCGCACGATTTGAAGAAAACCAACTCATGGGAACGAAGCTGGTCGGGGTCTGCTGCCTCCCGTTTTCTCGGGTAAGCTCTGCGGCAATCGCGAGGGTTGCGTCCTCCTCTCCTGAAGCGCGCACACAAGCCCAATCATAACGTCCTGCGGCTTTGCCGGTCTGCTTCGCGCGAAGCACAGCTTCCCTTCCAAAGATCTTTTTGCCCCAGCAGTGCGAACGCGGTAAAGGTGTCGCTGCCGAACCGTCGAGGTAAGGCAAGGAGGAACAACTGTGGCGGCTTTCGCCTTGGAAGTGTGGCACTCCTGTGTCCGCAATCGATCGATCGCAGCACTAGACGCAGTCTTGGCAGAAGATTCCGTATTCTACTCACCGGTGGTCTTCACGCCCCAGCGCGGGAAAGAACTTGTCAAGCTTTACCTTGCCGGGGCGCTGCAGGTGCTGGGCAATGAAAGCTTCCGTTACGTGAAGGAAATCGTTCAAGACGAAACGGCTATGCTGGAGTTCGAGGCTTCCGTCGATGGTATCTACGTGAACGGCGTGGACATCCTCACATGGAACGAACAGGGCCAGATCCAGGAGGTCAAGGTGATGCTTCGGCCTTTAAAGGCGATCCACGTTTTGCAGCAGCGCATGAGGGAGATGCTCGAGCTGCTGAGAGAGGGGAGTTGAGCCGGTTCGCATTTCCTTGGCTTCTCTGCTCGGCTCCCTTGCTTTGGGAATGAAGGTACCACGCTTCTCCAGTCGGTCCCGAGGCGAGAGGCAAAAACAACAAGTAGCGTCAGGGGCCCGCTGATTCCGAGGGGAGGAGAATTTCGGGTTGGCGAGTTGTAGCGTCGCGTGGTGTCAGGATCGGGAAATTCGGGGCAGGCGTCGACGTGCGGCGTCCGGTGTGGTAGCGGATGCAGCGAGGCGAAGGCGAGGTTTCCATGAAGCGTTGGTTTGCGCTGTCGGCCATTGGTCCGGACCGCCCAGGCATTGTGGCTGATTTGGCGGAACTGATTTACGAGTGTGACTGCAACCTCGAAGACTCGAGCATGACCGTGCTGGGCAGCGAGTTTGCGGTGTTGCTTTTACTCACCGGCGAGGGCGAGGATTTGGAACGACGCCTGTCTGCTGCGTGTAAACGCCTCGAGTGGGAAAAACGGCTGACCGTGTTCTTCCGGCCTCTCGAGAGCGAGCCGGTTCCGTACCGAGTGGCAACGGGGGCCCGCCCCTACCTGCTCGAGGCTGTCGGAGTGGACAAAGCGGGTATCGTCGCCCGCGTTGCCCGTGTGCTAGCCCAGCACGGAGTGAACATTACGAAGATGGAAACCAGCTCGCACCCGGAGCCGGGTACGGGTACGCCGATTTACCACATGTCGATCGCCATGGATGTGCCGGCCCGCACCGACGAAGCAAAACTGCGGGCAGACCTCGAGCGGGTAGCAGCCGAACTGCTGATCGACATCCACCTAGAGGCCCAAGAGGGTAAACCTGTTTGACGCGCCACTGCTTACGTGGAGGCGCCTAAAGTGGTTTCCGCGGCGGGCTCGTGCTGCTAGCAAGGTTACAAAAGGAGGCCTCCCGATGTTTGGATTAGGTGTTCCCGAACTGATCATCATCCTCGTGGTGGCGCTCATTATCTTCGGTCCGGGCAAACTGCCGGAAATCGGCGGTGCACTCGGCAGAGGCATCCGCGACTTCAAGCGGAGTTTCGAGGGGCGCGACGACGAACCAAAGAAAGTGGAAGGCAACGACGAATCGTCACGGCCGAGCGCGTAACCGCACGACGCGGACCCTGCCAGCCAGGGCATTAGCTGCGTGGTAAGCCGAGGAGCCTTTGGGCGATGATGTTGCGTTGGATTTCCGAAGTGCCCGAGGCAATGGTCATGGCCCGCGCCATGAGCCAAGCGTGCTGCCAAGCTCCGTCGCGCACGACCCGAAGGTCGCCCCGCCAGAGTTGGGCGTAAGGCCCCTGTGCGGTGACGGCAAAATCCAGAAACCGCTGCGCAAGCTCCGACCCGTACAGCTTCAGCACCGACACGTTTGTCGGTGTGCGGCCATGTTGCAAGTCGCTGATTAACGCTAGGCCATGCAAGCCCATGATGGTCACTTCTGTCCAGAACTCCGCAAAGCGTTGGCGAACGAGCAAATCGTTGGCTTTCCCGGTCGCCCGTAACCACCGGTGAAGTTCTTCCAACTCGACCTTGCGGCGCACGTGATCCACCAATAGCAACGTACCCCGTTCGTGCCCGAGCGCGGTGAGAATCACTTCCCACCCGCGATTCAACTCGCCGACCAGGTTGGTCGCCGGTACGACGACATTCTCGAGAAACACCTCGTTGAAGTCCGTGTCGCCCGTGATTTCCCGCAGCGGACGCACCGTAACGCCGGGACTTTCCATGTCCAAGATGAGGCAACTAATCCCCTTGTGCGGAGGAGCGCTGGGGTTGGTGCGCACCAAGAAAAGGCCATAGTTGGCTTGGTTGGCATACGTGGTCCACACCTTCTGCCCGTTGACCACGAACGTGTCGCCAACTTGCTCCGCGCGGGTGCGAAGGGAGGCCAAATCCGAGCCGGCGTTTGGCTCGGAAAACCCAAGGCACCAAAGTTCGTCGGCTGCCAAAAGGGGTGGCAGGTAACGCCGCTGTTGTTCCAGTGTACCGAAAACGAGAAGGGTCGGGGCAAAAATGCTGATTGCCGCACCGTTAATCAGTGGGGGCGCATCTGCGCGGGCTAGCTCTTGCTGAACAACGAGATGCTCCAGCAACGAGGCGCCGCGTCCGCCAAGGTTCTCGGGAAAATGCACGGCTACCCAGCGGTCGCCCTGCAGTGTGCGTTGCCAGTGGCGAAGAAATTCTACGCGTTGCGCGGCATCCTCCGTGTGGCGAACGGATGCCCAGGGGGCCCAGGTCGAGCGATGAGCTTGCAACCAAGAGCGAAATTCTTGACGGGTTTGTTCCAAGCTGGCGATCGGTTCGAAATCCATGCCAACACTGAGTCAATCAATCGATTGACGCGAAATATGCGAAGTGGTAGCCGAAGTCAAATCGTCAGATCCACGTAGGAGGAACGGAAATGTTGCTGGAAGGCAGGGTTGCAGTCGTGACCGGAGCAGGCCGCGGTGTGGGACGCGGAATTGCCTTAGAGCTCGCGCGAAACGGGGCGAAGGTGGTGGTCAACGACCTCGGTTGCGGGGTTGACGGGCAGGGCAAGGCAGAGGACCCGGCGCAGCAAGTCGTGGAAGAAATTCGGGCGATGGGCGGTCAGGCGGTTGCAAACTACGACTCCGTCGCCTCGTTCGAGGGAGCAAAGCGAATTATCGATACTGCCCTGGAAAACTTCGGACGGATCGACATCTTGGTGAACAATGCGGGGATTCTGCGCGATCGCACGATTGCGAAAATGACGGAGGAAGACTTCGACGCCGTCATTGCCGTGCACCTCAAGGGCACCTGGAACTGCGGGCGTCATGCCATCCCCCACATGCGGGAGCAAAATTACGGGCGGATCATCAACATCACGTCGAGCGCCGGGCTGCGGGGCAACTTCGGCCAGAGTAACTACGGTGCCGCTAAGGCTGGGATCATGGGCCTCACGCTGTGCTGGGCGTTGGAGTTGGCGCGGTACGGGATCACGGTGAACGCCATGGCCCCAGCGGGGCTTACCCGAATGGTGGGAACGATCCCCGGCATGGAAAACAAGGAGCCGCCCCATGAGATGCATCCCGACCGGAACGCGCCTATGGTTGCTTTCCTCGCTTCGGAGAAGGCCGCTCACGTCAATGGCCAGATTTTTGGTCGCCGCGGGTACGGCTTTACGCTGTTTCAACAACTGCGCCCCATTGCCATGATGTACAAGCCGGGCGGTCTTACGGCTGAGGAGATCGCGGCAAATTTCGACGCGGTGTTTCTCGAACACTTGCAGCCAATTGGGATTCCGCAGATGCGCCGCGACGAGAAAAAGGAAGAGAAAAAGTAGGGCGCCGCAATGCGCGAGGTAGGCATTCGTTCCCAGGCCGCTTACATTCCCATGTTGCGGCTATCGTTGGCCGCGATCAGTGGGGGCCGCAAAGCCAGCGGAGGAAGCGGCGAGAGAGCCGTAGCATACTTTGACGAAGATCCCGTGACGATGGCAGTGGCCGCGGGGGCGGCGTGTTTGGAAGGCTTGGACCGCAGCCAAGTCGATGCGCTGTACTTTGCTTCGACCTCCTATCCGTATCGGGAAAAGCAAGGTGCGGCGCTGATTGCGAAAGCGTTGGACCTGAGGCGGGAGGTGGTCACCGCTGACGTGAGTGACTCCACGCGTGCTGGCACGGCCGCCTTACGGGCGGCAACCGATGCGGTTCGCGCCGGCACCGCCAGGAACGCGCTGGTCGTGGCTGCAGATGCTCGCCCGGCCCCTCCGCGCTCGCCTTTGGAGCGGAACTTTGGCGACGCGGCCGTGGCATTTCTCGTTGGAACCGAGGATGTCGCGGCTGTGTTCGAGGAGCAGGTGTTTCTCGCCGAGGAGATTATCGACGTTTGGCGCACGGAGTGGGATCGGTTCGTGCGCTCGTGGGAAGAGCGTTTCGTTGTCGAGCGCGGTTATGCCGAAAACACCATCGAGGCGGTTCGGGCCTTGCTGAAGAAGACGGGGGCGTCGCCCTCGGACTTTACGAAACTTGTAGCCTATACCCCTGATGCGCGCAGCATCGCGGGCGTAGCACAGGCAACCGGCTTCGATGCGAAGACGCAGGTACAGGACCCGCTGTTTGGGCGTGTAGGCAACTGCGGAGCGGCCTTCGCCCCGTTGTTGCTGGCAGCCGCGCTCGAGCAAGCCCGCGAAGGGCAACGCTTTCTCTGGGCAAATTACGGGGACGGGGCCGATGCCATGATCGTGCGGACGACTGCAGCGGTAGCGCAGCTTGCCCGCCGCCGCGGCGTGCAGTGGCATTTGGCGCGCAAGCGCGAGTTTGCGGATTACGACCGCTACCTCAATTACCGGAACCTCTACCCCAGCGATAGCGACCGACGCGGTGGTCAGGGCGTGTCTGCCACCGTGCATTACCGCGACCGCAACGAGGACATAGCCTTTCACGGCTATCGATGCCGCCGATGTGGAACGGAGCAATTCCCCTTCCAGCGGGTGTGCTTTCAGTGCTTCACCCGTGACGATTTCGACGAAATTCGGCTCGCGGATCGGCAAGGGAAGGTCATGTCGTTTACCTTCGATTATTTCGCCGGAAGCCCGGATCCGCCGCTTATTGTCACGACCGTCGAGGTGGATGGCGGAGCGCGGGTTTACCTGCAAATGACCGACGCTTCCCCCCAAGAAGTGAAGCTCGACCTACCGGTAGAGTTCACCTTTCGTAAGATCCACGAGTACGGGGGCACACCCAACTACTTTTGGAAGTGCACGCCCGTGAGGAACATCGCGTGGTAGGCAGTGGTAAGAGAAGGCAAAGCGGAGGGCAACGATGAACCCAGAAGCGATCCGTGACAAGGTTGCCATCGTGGGCATGGGTTGCTGCAAGTTCGGGGAGAACTGGGACAAAGCCCCGGAAGACATGATCGTGGAGGCAGCCTTCGAAGCGTACGAAGACGCCGGAATCGCGGAGCCACAAAAACAAATTGAAGCCGTATTTTGTGGAGCGGTTTATCCTTCCAAAGGAACAGCCGAGGTGGCCGACGCGCTCAAGTTGTTTGGGCGGCCCGTGAGCATGGTGCAGAACTACTGTGCCACCGGAACCGATGCCTTGCGTTACGGTGTGTTTGCCGTTGCCTGTGGCATGTACGATACCGTGATGGTGGTAGGGTTCGATAAGCCGAAGGACCGCGGGGTCAGTGGCCCAAGCGCAGTGACAACCGGAGTGCGGGGGCTTCCGATGACACCAGCAGGCTGGTTTGCCTTGTGCGCGGCGCGGTACTTCGAGACCTACGGAGCGAGCCGCGAGGACCTAGCCAAAATTGCGGTGAAGAATCATCACAACGGCACTCTGGCGCCAAAGTCGATGATCAAGAAGGAGATCACGGTGGAGGATGTTTTGCGGGCGCCAATCATCTCTTGGCCGTTCGGGCTCTACGACTGTTGCGCCCAGTCTGACGGCGCTGCGGTGGCCATCTTGACGCGGCGCGAGTTGGCTAAAAGTTTCCGCGACGACTACGTGCTGATTCGCGCGATCTCGATTGCCCTCGGGCCGAACCCCCAATCGGATCCATCCTTCGACTTCTTACGCTGGAAGCCAACGATCTACGCGGCACAGGATGCGTACCGCCAGGCAGGCATTGCGAACCCCGCCAAAGAAATCCACTTGGCCCAGGTGCACGACTGTTTTACCCTCACGGAACTGCTCACTTACGAGGATCTAGGCTTTGCGGAAAAAGGCTCGGCCAAGGAGCACATCGCCTCAGGAACCTTCGAATTGACCGGAGAGTTGCCGGTAAACACCGACGGGGGCCTGAAAAGTTTCGGCCACCCTACGGGAGCTACGGGCATCCGCATGCTTTACGAGAACTATAAGCAACTGCAAGGAAAGGCCGGGCCGCGGCAGGTGAAAAATGCCACGGTGGCGTTGAGCCACAATTTGGGCGGTGCTCCGCAGACGTGCGGGGTGGCAATCGTGACCATGCCTTGAGGCATGGTGCCAGCACCTCCTTGCTCGCCGTGCTGGCACCACGCGGATTACGAGTTTGGAATGGCCGGAGTTTGGCTGCGCCTGGTCGAACCGTCGCGTGGATCACGCACGAGCGCGGCAACCGGCCAGAGTATGAGCAGCAGAAGTGCTGTGTAGCTTTGCCACACCAAAGTGTAGGTTCCGAAGCGATCGAACATGCCAGCGGAATAAATGTTGGCAAGCATGGTGCTGCCCATACAAAACATCATGGCGATTCCGAACCACTGCCCAATGCGTGCGGCACCGAAGAGATCAGTCAGCAACAACGCGAGCAGTGCTACGATCCCGCTGTTGACCAGTCCGTAAAAGACGGCCCAGGCGAACCAAGCCACGTCGCTTTGGATGTTCCACAGCAGTACGGAAGCGACGCTCAGACCAACAACGGTGGCGAGTAACATGGGTCGCGTTCCCCAGCGGCCAGCGAGGGCACCTATCAGAGGGGCTCCGAGGGTACCGACAAGAAGTTGTGTGCTGAGGATTTGCGAAGCTCGTGTCGGAGTAAATCCAAGGTCTGTGAGATGAGCATGCAGGTGGAGTTGGACCGAGGTAACGAAGGCATACACACCGATGTAGGTTAGGAGGATCAGGATCAGCGCACGCCATGGGATGAACTGGGTGCTGCTGGTGGTTGCGGCAAGTGTAAAGCGCTGGGTGTCGCGGCCATCTTCCGCGTGCAAGAGCAGCCAAACGATCAGGGCCAGGGTTAAGTATGCGCTCCCGAGAACAATGAGCGCGGCGCGCCAGCCGTGTTGTTGAAGGATCGACGCCGTCAAAATCGGGATCGTTGCATTCAGCAAGTTATCGCCGCCGTTTAGGATGCCGACTGCGAGCCCCCGGCGTGCCCAGAAGTGCCGGACAACCAGTGCGGAAGCGGCCACAGAGCCAATTGCGGCCTGACCTGGCCCGATGAGTGCCATGGTCGGGTAAAACCACCCTGAGGAAGGAATCAATGCGAGACTGACCGTGCAGCTACCCACCACAACCGCTCCGGTTGCCAGCACAGCGCGGGCACCAAAGCGATCGGTGGCTAGTCCGGCCGCACTCATGGCGACCACCATCAGAAGCATCCTCGCGCTCATTGCCGAGGCAAACGCAGTGCGGTCGATGCCCCACGCTTGGGTCATCGGTTTCATGAGCACAGCGAATGCCAGCGACGAAGCCGACTGAGCACTGACGGCGCACACACCAACGACAAGAAGGATCCACGCGCGCAAGGACTCACCCCAAAGAGTCGGAGAGGGCGGCGACTTTGCGGCCTCAGTCAAAGAAGTGTCCGGCATTGACGTCGAGGGCTTGTCCAGTGACCGCGCGCGAGAGATCGGAGGCGAAAAACACGACCGTATCGGCAATCTCGTCCGAGTCGGGGATGTGACCGAGCGCCGTCCGGCTCGTGATATCGTTGCGAACCTCCTCGAACGTCCGCCCCTGTTGGCGCGCTAACCAGCGGAAGTACCCTTCCAACTTTTCGCTCCATATATAACCGGGAACGATGGAGTTGACGCGGATGCCGTAGGTTCCCAGCTCTTTGGCGAGCGTTCGCGCAGCAATCAACAGAGCTCCTTTGGAAGAAGCGTAGCCGCCCATTCCTGGCTCGATGATTCGGGCCGACATCGAGTTGACGAAAACGATCGATCCCCGGCGACTTTCGCGCATGTGCCGCACCACCGCTTGGGTTAGTTGAAGCGAGCCAAAGACGTTCACCTCGAAAACGTCGCGCCAGTATTGCAAGTCGACCTGCTCGAAGAGCGGCTCGACACCGCCGCGGAAGGCGTTGTTGACCAGAACGTCAACCTGGCCAAAGCGAGCGAGCGCCGCTTCCACGAGCGCGTGGCAGTCGGCGGCCGAGCAAATGTCGGTGGGTACCGCAAGAGCAGTGCCCCCTTGGGACGAGATCTCCTCAGCGACACGTGCGAGGTATTCGCGGTTGCGAGCAGCTAAAACGAGTTGGGCTCCCTCTCGTGCGCAGGCAATGGCAATGCTTCGGCCCAGTCCGGGACCCACGCCCGACACCAGCACGGTCTTGCCTTGCAACAGCATTTTGGGCACCAGCCAGGCTGTTAATCAGGAAACGCTCTTGCAATCAACACGGACGGATCGGCTTCAGGAACGGCGTCCCTGCTTGCTTCAATTCAACGAAGGGCGGTACAGTGGTGGTCACTTGTTCATCATAGATCAGGGGTAAGGGAATGTTGCGAGCGCAGCGCAATTGTTTGGTTGCCTTTTTCCTTTGTGCTTCTGCTGCCTTCGTCGGCTGTGGCACGGACGGTGAGCCGCCCGGTACGGTGAGCGTTCCAGGTGGCAGCAACGCTTGTGGGCAGAGGTGCGTGATTTTATCGCCGAGCGAGGATGACTTGGAAAACATCCAGCGCGCGTTGATCGAGGCTCGCCCAGGTGACACGATCCTGTTACGCGCCGGTGTTTACCGTCTCACTGGCCAGCTCTCGCTCGACGTCGACGGGGTGACGATTCGCGGCGAGGGAAAGGATCGGACGATTTTGTCCTTCCGCAATCAGTCTTCCGGTGCCGAGGGCTTTTTAGTGACCGCAAATGATTTCACCATCGAGGACCTTGCCTTGGAGGATAGCCCCGGGGACCTCCTGAAAATCCTGGGCGGGAACAACATCACCATTCGCCGAGTCCGTGCCGAGTGGACCCGCGGACCCCACACGGACAATGGGTCGTACGGTTTTTATCCCATCGAATGCACGAACGTGCTTGTCGAGGATTCAGTCGTGCGAGGAGCGTCGGACGCCGGCATTTACGTGGGCCAGTGCCACAACATTATCGTGCGCCGCAATTACGTTTACGAGAACGTCGCCGGGATCGAGATCGAGAATTCGACCGATGCCGACGTCTACCAGAACACCGCCACGCGAAACACAGGGGGGATCCTGGTCTTCAATTTGCCAGGCCTTCCCTTTATCGATGGGCGTCGCACACGGGTGTTCGACAACGACGTTGTCGAAAACAACACACCCAATTTTGCTCCCCGTGGTACTACGGTGAGCGCCGTCCCAAAGGGCACGGGGCTCATGATCCTCGCGAATGACGAAGTTCAGGTGTTCGGTAACCGCTTCCGGGGTAACGGTACCAGCCAGATTCTAATCATCAGCTACAACACGGCACAAATCGTCGGGAATTTGCGAGGCAACGACCCGCGTTACGACAAGTACTCGGAAACGCTCTACATCTACGACAACACATACGAAAACGGTGGAGCGGATCCTGATCCGGACACTGCAGCCTTGATCGGGCCCATTACCGGCATGCCCTTGCCGGACATCTTGATCGACGGCTTCGAAGACCAGCGCAAGTACGTGGACGGGCGGCTTCCGAATGCTTTGCGCATTTGCGTGCAAGAGCCGACTGCTCGACTGTTCAACGTCGATTTGCCCCGGTTTGGAGGCCGGGCCAGCGGTGATCCTGCGCTTTACAACTGCCGGTTCCCCTTGCTGCCCAAGGTCGTTATCCCTGGTGTGAGCGAGCAAGCCCCTCCAGCGCTTGCCTTTCCCACTCCAGCCCCGGTTACGCCCACACCGGTTGCGGGACAGGTGGAGACGCGATGCAGCATCGAACCTGGGAGCGGTGTGAACTTTGACGTGCAAGACGAGCCCTGCGAGCTCTTGTCGAGTTACCGCTTCTTCGTCGGCCCAATGCGCGAGCTTCGGCCTAACGAGCGAGTGGTACCCTACGACTTGAATACCGAGTTGTTCTCCGATTACACGAACAAGCACCGCTTCGTATATTTGCCCCCCGGCACGAAGGCCAAGTACGACCCTCAGGCCGCGTTCGATTTTCCGGTCGGCACGGTGATCATCAAGAACTTCGCGTACCCGTACGACATGCGGCAGCCGCATGCTGGGGAAAGGCTACTGGAGACGCGCCTCCTTGTACGGCGCGAAGATGGCTGGATTGGGCTACCGTACGTTTGGAATCGAGAGGAGACAGAAGCCCGCCTGCGAGTGTTGGGGGCCCCGCTGCGGGTTACTGCAATTCAGCACGATGGCCAAGAGGCTAGTTACGACTACAATGTTCCCAACGCAAATCAGTGCAAAGAGTGCCATCGGGAAAGTTTTAAGAACACGGGCCCACTGGGAACCAAAGCCCGGAATCTGAACAAGACCTTCCCATACCCGAGCGGGGAGGAAAATCAGCTCGCGTACTGGGCCCGCATAGGCATCCTTGACGGGGTACCGGTTGACCCTGCGCTCGCACCACGGGCAGCGGTGCTGGGGGATCCTGCCAGTGGGACCATCGAAGAGCGGGCGCGAACGTACCTCGATGTGAACTGCGCCCACTGTCACAATCCGACAGGGGGAGCGCGTACCACGGGACTTTACTTGGGGATCTCGGAAACGGAGCCGCTGAAACTGGGCATTTGCAAGTCGCCCGTGGCGGCAGGGCGTGGCACGGGTGGGTTCCGCTATGACATCGAACCCGGAAAACCCGACCAATCCATCTTGCTATTTCGCATGATTTCCCTCGACCCCGGCATTGCCATGCCGGAGCTCGGGCGCCGCCGGGTACACCAGGAGGCTATCGAGGTCATCCGCCAGTGGATTGCTTCGCTCGAGGGCGATTGTGCGACGGACTGATGCGTCAGGGTAGATGCTGGGAAGAGGGTAGTTCGATGACGGTAGGCCGCGAAGTACTGAGCGAGGAGCAAGCTTCGCCGAACTATCGCGTGCGCTTGGTTCGGTGGCGTCGTACCGGCGAGGAATCGTGGGAGGTGATCGACGCCAACAGCCGGGTGGCGGTAGCCACAGGGCTTTCGCACCGGGAGGAAGCCTTGCGCATCGTCCGAGGGTGGGAACGACTCAGCCAGCGAATTCCTGGCGGCTTGGAGGGCCACATCGTTCCCCACTGATGGGAAGGAGGGAGAACCCGGTGTCGAGCGGTGGCAAGCAACAGGGCAGCGAGGCGCAGCCGGGGCGGGCGGCGTTCGTGACCGGAGTGGCTTCGGGAATTGGGCGTGCAGTGGGGCTGCGTCTGCTCGAATTGGGTTGGCGTGTTGGTGGTGTCGACATCGATCCAAAGGGTGCCTCTTGGGCAGCAACCCAGGATGAAGGCGGACGCGACCAGAGGTGGGCTTTTGCCGTAGCTGACGTATCTGACCAGCACGCGGTCGAAAACGCTGTTGCCGAGTTGCGGGGCAAGCTCGGTCCGTTTGCAGGTTTGGTGCATGCGGCAGGGATTTGCACATTCTGCCCGTTGGAATCCCTAGATGCGGCACTGTTCGATCGCACCGTTGCTGTTCACTTACGCGGAGCCTTTTTGTGTGCTCGCGTGGTGGTGCCAGATATGCGGGATCTGGGCTGGGGCCGGATCGTTAACATTGCCTCCGTGGCAGGGCTGAACGGCGGGGGTCGGGGTATCGCCCACTACGCTGCAGCAAAAGCTGGTATTGTGGGCTTCACCAAAGCTCTGGCGCTGGAGCTCGGCCCGTTGGGCATCACAGCGAACGTAGTAGCGCCAGGTTTGATCGACACACCGCTTGTCCGAGGTGCAGGGATGCCGCAGGAGGCAATAGTGGAATATGGCCGAAGGGCACCAGTGGGGCGTGTGGGACAGCCGGAAGATGTGGCCGCCGCCGTGGCCTATTTGTTTTCGCCCGAGGCGAGCTACGTCACTGGCCAGGTTCTTAGTCCGAACGGTGGAGTCTACCTGTAAACGAGCGGCCCACCTCGGATTGCGAGATTAACCTGGCCAGGCACAATCTCGCTCATGCTTCGTCCCAAACCTGCGCGGCCATTGGCGAGTGCCGCAGCTTCCGCAGGGCGGTGCACTCCAAGCGGCGGGTGTCGGCAACCGAAAGCCCGAGGCGCGTCGCGATTTGCGCGTAGGTTCTTCGCCTCCCCTTGCTGCCGTAACGTAGGCGAAGCAGCGCCTCCTCGAGTGCGGTCAGCCGCACTCGACCAGGTGACAACGGAGGAAATCGTCGAGCGTTCAAAGTCCCCACCAGAAACACCTATATCTGTGCAGCACCGACCCGAAGCAAGAGAAAACTTTCGGTTCGCGCTCGGGGTCTTTGGGCGCGTGGGCAGGCAAAGGTGCAACGGGGAGTTCCGTGGCTAGACGTGAAACGGGTTACGAAGCAAAATGGTTTCGTTGCGGTTGGCGCCTACGGAGATCAGGTACATTGGTGTTTCCGTCAGTTCTTCGAGGCGCTGAATGTAACGCCGGGCATTGCGCGGTAGGTCCTCCAGGGTACGTGCTTCGCTCAAAGGTTCGTGCCAACCCGGGTGTTCTTCGTAAATTGGCTTTGCGTGGCGAAGGACGTGTAAACTTGCCGGAAAATGGTCGTAGCGTTTGCCGTTGTACTCGTAAGCCACACAAATCCGAATGGGGTCGACGCCCGTCAACACATCGATCTTGGTCAAGGCCAGCCCCTGAATCCCGTTGATCCGCACCGCGTGGCGGACAACCACGGCGTCGAACCAACCGCAGCGACGGGGCCGCCCGGTGGTAGCACCGAACTCATCGCCATCCTGGCGTAGTTTCTCCCCAATCGTGTCATTCAACTCCGTGGGGAAAGGGCCACTTCCGACTCTTGTGGTGTAAGCCTTTGCAATTCCCACCACGCAGGAGATGCGACTCGGCGGGATCCCTGTCCCCGTGCAAGCGGCACTGGCCACAGTGTTGGATGAAGTCACGAACGGGTAGGTACCATGGTCGACATCGAGCATGGTTCCTTGACCACCTTCGAGAAGCAGGCGCTGGCCCTTGGCGAGGGCTTGGGTGAGGAACACACTGATGTCAGTAACGTACTTTGCGAGCTGATCTCGGTAGCGGACGTATTGCTCGTGAATCGTCTCAAAAGCGAAGGGCTCTTCCCGCAAGAGCGCGTGGATGTAGGCGTTCTTCTCTTCCAAGGTCGAGCGCAACAGCTCGGTAAAAGAAGCTTCGTCCAGCAAGTCCGCAAATCGGATTCCGATCCGCGCCATTTTGTCTTCGTACGTGGGCCCAATGCCGCGCCCTGTGGTGCCAATGCGGCCCTCGCCCCGAAGACGTTCGCGGGCGAGGTCGATCGCGCGGTGGTAGGGCATGATCAAATGTGCTCGATCGCTGATTTTCAGGAGGTGATCTTCGAGTAGGTAGCCACGCTGGCGCAGGCGGTCGATCTCTTCGAGTAGAACGGCCGGGTCGACCACAACGCCGTTCCCGATGACGCAGATTTTCCCCGGGTGCAGGACGCCCGAGGGTACCAGGTGCAACACCGTCTTTACGCCCCCGACCACCAACGTGTGGCCGGCGTTGTTCCCTCCCTGGTAGCGGGCAATCACGTCGGCGTGCTCTGCTAGGATGTCGACGACTTTGCCTTTGCCTTCGTCGCCCCACTGGGCGCCAACAACGACTACTGCAGGCATAAAAACCTAAAGTTTAATCAGCACTGCGGAGATAATATTGGGCAGTTGGCGCAGTTTCTCCAAAATCGATGGCGGCACAGGGTCATCCACGTGTACAAGCGACACCGCAAGGCCCCCCACGTGTTCGCGGCCGAGTTCAAGCCGGGCAATATTGATCTTCGCTTCGCCAAGAAGCGTCCCTACCGCACCCACAACCCCTGGCACATCGCGATTGTGCAACATCAAGATGTAGCCTTCGGGGTCGGCATCGAGGAAGAAATTGTTGATGCGGACTAGCCGCACGACCTTTTGCCCAAACACAGCTCCCGCCACAACGTTGACCCCGCTTTCCGTCGTTGCGGCCACCGTAATCAGGTTCGAGAACCCCTTAGGCTGCGCGGTTTTCGCTTCGACAACCCGGATGCCCCGTTCGCGGGCGATCGTTGCTGCGTTGACGTAGTTGACCACGCTCGACTCGAGCACGCGGTTCAGCAGCCCGCGCAAAACGGCCAGCGTGAGCGCTTTGACGTCGTACTCCGCAATCTCGCCCGCATATTCGATCGCTAGTTCGCCGGGTGCTTGCGTGAGCATTTGCCCTTGCAGGCTCCCGAGCTTCTCTGCCAGCGTCAAGTATGGGGCCAGCACCTGGAGCAGCTCGGGGCTCATGGAGGGAACGTTAACGGCGTCTTGAATCACCCCTCGGGTGAGATAGTTGACGACTTGCTGGGCGATGGCTGTGGCCACGTTAATTTGGGCCTCTTCTGTGGCCGCCCCAAGGTGGGGAGTGCAAATGACTTGGTCGAGCTTGAGTAGCGGGTGGTCGGGTGGTGGCGGCTCTTGAGCGAACACGTCGAGGGCAGCGCCGGCAACCTTACCGGACACAATGGCTTCATACAGCGCCTGCTCGTCGACGATGCCGCCGCGAGCGCAGTTGATGAGGCGAACGCCTTTTTTCATCAGGGCAAAAGCTGCAGGGCCAATCAATCCGCGTGTTTCGTTCGTCAAAGGGGTGTGAATGGAAATAAAGTCTGCGCGCTGGAGGACATCCTCGAAGGGCGCAAGTTCCACGCCCAGGCGTTTCGCTACGTCCCTCGAGATAAACGGGTCGTAGGCCATTACCCGCATCTTCAGTGCGAGTGCGCGTTCCGCCACCAAACTTCCGATATTGCCCATGCCGATGATGCCGAGCGTTTTGTTGAAAACCTCGGACCCCACGAACTTGCTCTTCTCCCACTTCCCGGCCTTCATCGAGGCGGTGGCTTGTGGAATGAGGCGGGCGAGAGCGAGCATCATACTGATCGTATGCTCGGCGGTGGTAACATTGTTGCCCGCCGGCGTGTTCATCACGACAATGCCCTTTTTCGTCGCAGCCTCGACGTCGATGTTGTCGACCCCAATGCCCGCCCGGCCAATCACCCGCAAATTTTCCGCAGCCTCGATGACGTCTGCCGTGACAGTCGTGCCGCTACGCACAATTAGGGCATGGAATGGTTTGATTTTCCCTCGCAACTCGTTTGGTTTGAGGCTCGGGCTTTCCTCGACTTCGAGCTCCGGGCAAGCCCGCAAAATATCGAGTCCTTGCTTGGCTAATTTGTCAGTGACCAATACGCGAAACATGGATTCACTCCGGCAACCCTGCCATTAACACCTCTTGCGCCGCTCCGACGCCGCGGCCCAGGTCCACAGAGTAACCAAACTTTTTGAGAGCCATTTCCAAGGCGCCGATCGCTACGATGGTATCGAAGGTGTCGATAAAGCCCAAGTGAGCGATCCGCACGATCTTGCCTTTGAACTGGTCTTGACCACCGGCAAAGGTTACGCCCATCCGGTCGCGTAAATAGGCTACCAGTTTGCCACCTGGGACCTCCGACGGGACGTAAATTCCGGTGGCCGATGGGCTAGGGTTTTCGGGCGCGACAAGTTTGAGACCCAACGCATTGGCTGCAGCACGCGTAGCCCTCGCTTGAAGTGCTTGGCGGGCAAACGCACGCTCCAAACCCTCTTCGCGCAGCATCGCTAAAGCTTCTCGCAGTCCAATGATCAGGGAAATCGCGGGTGTCCATGCAGTGGTGTCCTTTGCGAGGTTTTCCCGTTCTTTCGCCAGATCGAAGTAAAAGCGGGGCAGTTGCGCCGTCTTGGTTCGTTCCCAGGCGCGTTCGCTCAGGGCAATGCAGGCAAGCCCGGGCGGAAGCATGAGGGCTTTTTGCGACCCGGTGATGAGCACATCGATACCTAGCCGATCCATGGGCAGATCGTAAACGCCAACAGCAGTAATCCCGTCGACAATGAGCAGGGTGTCACGCTGTCGCGTGAGTGCGGCAATATCGGCGACCGGATGACACACGGTTGTGGACGTTTCGCTTGCTTGGACAAAGACGCCGCGAATGTTCGGATGACGCTTCAGTGTTTGTTCCACCGCTTCGGGCTGTACTGCCTTGCCCCATTCCACCCGCAGTTCATGGACTGTAAGCCCGTAACGCCCAGTGATCTTAGCCCAACGTTCGCCGAACTTCCCGCCGTTGACTACGAGCACCTCTTCACCCGGCGAGAACAAGTTGGTGACCGCGGCTTCCATGGCTCCCGTGCCTGAGGCAGCGAGCATGAGCACGTCCTGCTTCGTTTGGAAGAGCCATTTCAGACCTTCCTTGGCTTCGGCAAAGATCTGGCTGAACTGCGGTGTCCGATGATGGATGATTGGCTGCGCCATGGCCAGCAACACACGTGCAGGCACGGGTGTCGGCCCAGGTGCCAACAGGTAATGCTTCAACATGGGTTTTTCCTCCCGCAAACAAAAAAACCTGAACCTCTCAATTTCAGAGGCCCAGGCGTACGGCCCACTGAAGGTCAGCACTCCCCCGTGGTCAATTCCACGTTGAACGCCAGTCGTGCAGACCAAGCAATGTGTGGTTGCGGGATAATGAAAGCCGGGGAACCTGTCAAGCGGACGGCCAGAGCAAATAAGCTCTGCGTTCGTCGCACAAGTGTGGGCCTTGTGCTGCGGGAACCCTGGCACCGCGGAGGGTTCGTCCGCCCATACTGGGAATGCGAAGTCCCCGTCTATTCATTCCGCCACGGCGGATGCCTCGTTTACAATTCCAGCCTTTTCGTCCCAGGCATCACGCCTTTGCGGCGTACCGTGCGCAATCGAGTACCGTGCAGGCGTGGTCTTAGCGCGTGCCATTTACCAGCGTCATAAACTCCTCGCGAGTTTCCTGGTGGGTACGAAAAACTCCCAACATGGCGCTGGTCACGACCACGGAGTTTTGTTTTTCCACACCCCGCATCCGCATGCACAGGTGCTCGGCTCGAAGGACCACCCCCACACCGAGAGGGTCGAGCTCTTCCATGAGCGTGGTGGCGATTTGCGTCGTCATTCGCTCCTGCACCTGAAGCCGCCGAGCATAGACGTCGACGAGGCGGGCAAGTTTACTAATGCCCACGATTTTATGCCGCGGAATGTAAGCAATGGTGGCCCGGCCAAAAAACGGAAGGATATGGTGTTCGCACAGGGAGAAAAAGTCCACATCCTTCATGACGATCATCTCGGAGTAGTCCTCTGTGAAGAGTGCGTTATTGATGACGTGTTTTGGGTCCTCGGCGTAACCTTTCGTGAGATACTTGAGGGCGCGAGCGACGCGGGCTGGAGTTTTGCGAAGACCTTCACGGTCTGGATCCTCACCAATAAGGTGCAGCAATTCGCTGACGACTTGCTCCAAACGGGTTTGTTCCGCCATGTGGCGGCACGTTAACGAAACACCGGTGCGACGCAACAGGGTCGGTTTGAGGGTCACTGGGGGTCGCGCCAGCGTTGGCAGCGGCGGTACTCGTAGCCCGTGGCCATCACCGAGAGTAACGCCCCGAAGCCGCCTTCGGTTTCGCGGCGCAAAATGCGCAGCCGCTCGAACCACTGTTGCACCTTAGGTTCCGCTTCGGGCCATCCCTCTGTTTGATCGAGGAACACTTTCTGTAGTCCCACGCAAAGGCTGCGCACCGCACTGAATCGTAAGGCGTTCGGAAAGGTGTCCCATTCCAGCAAAGCTAGAAGCCTCGTCGTATCATAGGCACGTACAAGGGCTTCGAATCGTGACGGGTCGTAGTGACCTCGAACAAAGCAAAACTGATTCACGGCGTTGGCCAAGTCGAAAATATACGGTCCGCGGCAGTCTGGGTCGCAATTGAGCACAAGTCGCAACCGATCACCCTGAAAGCAGAAGCGCTGGAGATCCATGTCCAATAAGATCGGGCCACGCGGCAGTCTGCTCACCTCTAGGGCTCCGGCCAGATACTCCACTTCTTCGTCGATCACTCTCACCATTCGGGTCAGGTATACAGGGAGCACTCGGCGAACCGCACTCCATAGCTGCCATACACGCTCGGGCGCCCCTTTGATTTCAGCGCCTTTACGGTAGCCTTTACCGGCTAAATGATACCGCGCGACCGCCTCACCCACCGCGGCAAGTTGCATGCGATTTGCGGGGTCGAGGGGTTGCAAGCGCCACTCCCGTACCGGGTGCACGCTCCACAGGCCCTCTCCTGAGGAACACCAGTAGCGACCACTCCGGTCGGTCAAAGGCACCAACACGGGAAACCCGTGCTCTCGCATGTAGAGGAGAAACTGTGCGGTCCGTTTGAGTTCTAATTCCGAACGGTGCGGTAAGCGCCGGATCACAAAGCGGCCACGCGCCGTTTCGATGAGCACGTTTCCCAGGGGGCAGTTGTTCAGGCGGCGCACCCGGAGGACGCGGGGCAGACCAAAGGCTTTCGCGATTGCAGCATTACTCACCTTGGCCCTGGTCTCGCCACATTCCATGCAGGCACCGTCCGGACCGACCTATGACAAACTCATGCTCACGGCCCGACGCCGCTTCACGATACGGCAGTTTGGTTGTCGAAGTCAATAAGATTTCGTCATTTATTCGCCAAGCCCGAGGATTGGCAGGCCCCGCCAGGAGTCACATTTCAGGAGCGCGCTCCAGCGGGGAGTTCCGACCTTGATTTGCAGTGGCGGCAATCCCCACAAGAAAGTTGTGATGCCCCTGGCTGGGCCGGCGCATTAAAACGGAAACGTGTGCGCGGTTCGGAGACAAGTTAGGGGATGCCGAGAACCTTGTGGACTTGGGGTAGCACCCGCACCGACTCGTGGTGCCGTCGGGCGATGCCAAACAACGCTGAAAGCGTGCCGCTGTCGGCGCAAAAACGACCTTCGCCGTCGACAATAGGCTGAAGGAAAAGGGGCACCTGCGGTGCGACTTGCGAGACGATTCGGGCGGCTTGCTCCACATCGGCCACGGAAGTGTTCCAGTCAATGAGCACCTTCACGTAACACTCGCGGCTTTTGGCAAGCTCGAGAAAGGCACGATGCTCGTCCCAGAATGCTCGCTCGCCGGCGTTGCTCGGTAACTTGATGTCCATGCTGATCACGTGGACACTTGGCAAGACCAGAGCAAGTTGCTGCGGCAGTACGCCGTTGGTTTCTAGGAGGACCGGGAGACTGAGCTTGGTACCAACCAAAAACTCCCGCAGAAATTTCGCCTGAAGCAGGGGCTCGCCACCGGTAAGCGCGATCATTTGTAGGCTTGGGTCTTGTTCACAGAGATCTGCGACCAAGCGCAGCAGTTCACCCGCGGAAACCGGATTAGGCCGGACGCTCGTTTGGCCGGTTGCCGGGTCATGATAGTACCAGAGAGGCCGGCGTTCGAGACTGTCCGGTGTGTCGCAATAGCGGCAGCGCAAATTGCACCCGGCTAGACGCACGAAGAGATGGCGCTCGCCCACCCGTGCTCCCTCTCCTTGGAAAGAGACGAAAATCTCGCTGAGGTAACCGTCCATTGTGGAGAGACTTCCCCGTAGCGCTGGTATTGCGTGGAGCAAGGTGTGAGCAAATCCGGGTGTCAGGGACAGATGACCGCGATTTGCACATCCATAACATTCGTGCCGGTCGGGCCAGGAAAAAACAAATCACCCAGCGCAGAGAAGAAGTGGTACGAGTCGTTGTTCTTCAGGTAGTCTTCTGGGTCGAGGCCAAGACGCAACGCCCGCTCCACGGTTGTTCCGTCGACAAAAGCCCCAGCGGCATCGGTGGGGCCGTCCACCCCATCGGTGCCCGCACTTAAAACCGAGACTGGTTGCCCGGCAATCAACGGGGCTAGGGCCAGAGCGAACTCTTGGTTGCGCCCGCCGCGTCCACCGCCCGTGACCGTTACGGTGGTCTCACCGCCTGCAATCAAGCAACGAGGGGTGTGGCCACCGCAAGCAAGCAGTCGCTGGATTTGCTGGGCAAAGTGGTGTGCTGCCTGCCGAGCTTCACCAACGATTGGTTTGTCCAGAAGTTCAATCCCCCAGTGCATCGATCCTGCCGCCAGGGCAATCGCCGCAAGGGCGTCGCGATTGCGGGCGACGATGCGATAATGAGCGTGTCGGGCGATGGGTTCGTCTGGCTTGACGGTTTCGGGAATTCGCCCGGCTAAGCCTTCTTCGATGACCGTACGCACGGAGGCTGGAACAGTTTCCCACAGCGAATGTTTCCAAAGCACGGCCTTTGCGTCGGCAAACGTTGTCGGGTCTGGAACCGTAGGCCCAGATCCGATGACCGCGGGATCGTCACCGACCACGTCGGAAATCGCCAGGGTGAACACATCGCGCTGGAGCTCCCGAAGAAGGCGTCCACCCTTAATGCGGGAGATGTGCTTTCGTACCGTGTTGACCTCTTCAATGCTGGCACCGCTCTTCAGCAGTAACTGATTCGTGGTGGCTTTGTCTTCCAACGTGACCGGCGGCCAGGGAGCAGCCAAGAGGCTCGATGCCCCGCCGCTGAGTAAGAACACGACTGGCTCAGTTGAGCGCGATCGGCAAAGGCCCAGAACATGTTCGGCCGCGGCTAAAGAGCGGTGATCGGGGACCGGGTGTGAGCCGACCAAAACGTCGATGCCCGGAATGGTTACCTCGGCTCCCGAGGGACTGACCACGGCCCCATGGTACGTCCCGGATGGCAAGGTGCGGGCAACGGCCTGAGCCATCTCTACCGACGCTTTTCCTGCGCCAAGCAGGAGCACGGGCAGCTCGACGATCCTTGCGTTACCCGAGTTGTCCTCCCAGTACAGCCGGCCCTCGCTGAAGCGCAAGGCTCGGCCTACGCTCTTATCGGGGCGGACGGCGGAAATTCCCGCCCAGTACAGAGCCTCGAGATTGCTTCGCCATAAGACCATGCACTGTAGCTTACGACGAACCGCGGCCGAGACAGTGCCGCCAGGGCTTGCGTTCGGAAATATTGTGGAGGGTCAGCTTTCCTCTTCCAAGTCAGTAGCGCCCAGTTGGCGGTACGCGCGGTCGTCATCGTACCGGCGTTGCAGCTTGGCTTCCTTTTCCTCCTGGGCCTGACACGAAACGCACAGCCGGGTAAATGGCATGGCTATCAGCCTGCCCTCGGCGATTTCACTGTCGCAGCTTTCACAGACGCCGTATGTTCCTTGCTCGATCCGGTCCAGTGCATCTTGGATCGCTTGGAGTTTCTCGCGATCGCGGTCCGTGAGGAGGAAGGAGATTTCTCGGTCTCGCTCCTCGCTAGCTAAATCGTAGCTATCCATGCCCCCTTCCTTGGTTACCTCACGGCCCTGCTGCCGGTCTTTGTCGATCTCCCGCAGCAGCTGGCGTCGCATCTCCACAAGTTTCGCCTGCATTTGTTTCAGAAATGCTTTCCTCATATGCTGGCCTCAATCAAAAAGGGCGACGCAAGTTAAAGGCCAACAGGGCTGCTGTCAACCGTGGCTTGTTCGAGCCAGACGGCGCGCAGATCATACGTCGAAGCACCGACGATCCGAGCTGGCACGATCTTGCCCACTGGCGCTGGCCCCCGAAGGTAGACCACTCCGTCAATTTCGGGAGCTTGTGTGGGCGTGCGACCGAACCAGCGCCCGTGGTGGTCTTGCCCACAAACGAGCACCGGTAAGATTTTTCCAATCTGTTCTCGTTGGTGGTCGGCGGAGATCCGAGCTTGCACCTCCATGAGTTGCCGGTAGCGGCGACGTTTAACGGCGGCAGACACTTGTTCTGGATGCTCGGCCGCCGCTGTGCCCTCCTCTCGAGAGTAAATAAACGCCCCTAGGCGCTCGAACCGTTGTTCCCGCACGAAATCTAAGAGGATACGAAAGTCCTCTTCTGTCTCCCCCGGGAAGCCGACGATAAATGCGGTGCGGATAGCCACCCCGGGTACGGCCTTGCGGATGCGTGCCAAGAGTCGGCGGAGTTGCTCCCCGTCGCGTTCACGTCGCATCGCCCGGAGCACCCGCGTGCTCGCGTGTTGCAAGGGTATGTCGATGTAGGGGCAGACCTTTTCTTCGGTCGCCACCGTTTCGAGCAGCTCCTCGGTGACGTAACGAGGATAATTGTAGAGAAGCCGAATCCATTGCAGGCCTCTCACCCTGGAGAGTTCGCGCAACAGCCGGGCCAGGGTCGTGCCGTCACGGCGATCGCGCCCGTACGCTGTGAGGTCCTGGGCCACAAGGTTGATTTCCACGACCCCTTCGGCCACGAGCTGTTCAACCTCGGCCAGAATCGAGTCCATCGGCCGACTCTCGTGGCGCCCACGAATTTTGGGAATGATGCAGAAACTACACCGATGATCGCAACCCTCGGAAACCTTGACGTAGGCGCTGAAAAATTCGCCAGTTCGAAGCCTAGGCCAGTTCCCTTCGGGCAAAAGATGCGCCGCACCGCGGTAGGGCGCGGACGAGCGAGCTGGGGTGTCGCCAAGGAGTTCTGGGAGACGATGGAAATCGCCAGTCCCTAGGAAGGCGTCTACCTCGGGAAGTGCCTCCGCGAGCTCTTCTCCATACCGTTGCACCAAGCAGCCCGTCACGATGAGGCGGCGGTGCGTTGCGGCCGCCTTCCATTGAGCGAGGCTTAAAATTGTGTCAATCGACTCCCGCTTGGCGGCGTCGATGAAACCGCACGTATTGACCACGACAACGTCTGCGGCCTCGGGATCAGAGACAATCTCGGCTCCCTCCCGCCAAGCCAAACCCAACATGAGCTCACTGTCTACACGATTCTTCGGGCAGCCTAAGCTTTCTAAGTATACTTTGGGCATGATGCGAAACAGCTCGTTTAGGGGAGGCGACGGGTGCATGCAATGGTCCCAGGCAGCAGAGTTCGCGTCTCCCCAAGTTGGTTTCGGCAAAATGCGAGGGGTGCTACAGACGAACCGAGTTTCACTGGCCGTGTGAGGGATCATTGTATGAACCGGGTCAAGGGTCGGATGTTGGCGGTTATGTTTTCGCTCTTGTCGGTATGGGGCGTTTCCTCTCTCGCGTTTGCGGAGGCGCCGGGGAAGGAACAGATCGCCGCCCGAGTCAATGGGAAGGCACTGCCGGCGGCGAAGGTCTACCAGCTCGCGGAGCAAATCGCCAAGGGTGCACAGACCACGGTAGAGGCTACCTGGAGCGACGCACTCGAGCAGGCAATTACGACAGAAGTTCTCGTACAAGCCGCAACCGCGCAGGGGCTCCGGGTGAGCGAACGCGAAGTGGAAGAGGAGATCAAGGAGATTCGCTCTTACGGCCCGAATCATCCCATGAGCGAGTGGTTGGGCAAGACGGATCCAGCGGAGGTGCGCAGGGAGCTTCGGCAGAGTCTGCTGATCGAAAAGTTTCTAGACCAGCGGATCAAAACTCGCGTGACTGCTGCTCAGGTGGAGCAGTACTACCAGGAACACGCGGAGCAGTTCGAGCGACCGCCCATGGTGCGAGCCAGCCACATTCTTATTCGTATTCAAGGAGGCGACCGGGACGCAGCGCGTCGTCGTGCCGAAGAAATTCTGCAGCGTGTGCGCAAAGGTGAAGATTTTGCCCAATTGGCAAAACAGTACTCGCAAGATAGCTACACGGCACCAAAAGGTGGTGATTTGGAGTTTTTCCCGGAGCGGCCAACCCCTGTTGCCCAAGCAGCGTTCCGCTTGGAAGTTGGGCAGGTGAGTGATGTGATCGAAAGCCCTTACGGGTTCCACCTAATCAAGGTAACCGACCGTCGTCCCGCCGGGCGTGCCCCCCTTCAAGAGGTTGCCGAGGAGATTCGTTCCATCCTGGAGGATGAGCAACGGGAGGAAGCGGAAGAGTTGCTGATCGAGGAACTGCGGGCAAAGGCAAAAATTGAAGTTCTCATGCCCCGAGTTGGCCACGTACAAGGAACACGCCCGTAAGCGTTTCGACACCCGCTACCTGTGCCAAACCTGTCACCGCCGCTGGTTATTCGGCTGAGCGTGACCCAGTCTGCAGCCGGAATGCAGCAAGGGCCCGCGGCCTTTGCTGCAAGGACACCGGCTCCCTTACAGGGAGGCTTACATCGCTGAGGGAGCTGGTCGCGATGCTGGGCGCTTCGGCCGGCTTGTGCCTTTTGCCTTCGTTGCTGGCTTCGCTTTCGGCCTGCTGGATTTTTCCAACTCCTGCCGTACTTCCCGTGCGTACTTTTCAACCTGGGCAGCAACAGTTGCCGCCTGCTTACGCAGTTGATTTGCCGTGGCTTCCCACCGTTTGAGGATGCCTGTCTCTTGTACGCGCTTGCGGATCTCGTTGCGTAACTGCCTGGCTACGTTCTCCACCTCGCGCACAAGCTGCGTGATCCGGTCGTTCCTCCCCTTGTCGGCCATGACACCATCCTCCTTGCCAAAACTTTGCGTTCGGTTCCCTACCAGAATCTCCCGAAGCTGTATAGGTGTGATTCGTTGCAGAAACAGAACCCCCCGGACTCACACCGAGTATCAAGAGTAAGAAGTTTCCCGTCCCACTCGGTCGAGCACCGTAGCGACCGGCTAGCCTCTGATCTTGGTTCAGCAATTGCAACTGGGCCCGGCAGGAGCGCGGGCGATGACAGGATTGGAGAGATGGATTTTCGAGGAATTGTTTGCAGAGGATGTGTTGTTGCCTTCCCAGTACTTTAGGGACCTGGCGGCCGATCGGCCCCTGCGCTCAGGAGAATGCCACCTCCTTGCGGCATTGTTGGCCGATGCCATCCGCTGTTACCAACGCAACTACCTGGCCCGGGATCGTGCGGGGCAGCGCTTGTTTCGGGAAGCGGAACAGTGGCTGATGGAGCCTTATCCGGGGCCAGTCCGGGGCGGAGGGTTCTCCTTCGACTACGTGTGCGACGTGTTGCGTTTAGATCCCGAGGACATCCGCGGTCGTTTGCGCCGCTGGAGTGCGACACAGCCTCCACGTCCTGATCCGGCTCCGCGAGGGCGTCGCGGGCGCCGAGCTCGTCCGAGTTGAGAATCCAAGGCAACGCGGGCCGCAGTTCGTCCGAAGGAAAGCACGGCTGCAGGTCTCGACACGATTTGTCGGTCAAAGGTAAGATCCTGACACATGAGCAAGTTGGTGATTTACCACAACCCACGGTGTGCAAAGAGCCGGCAAGCATTGAGCCTTTTGCAGGAACGTAAGGTGCCCCTCGAGATCGTGGAGTATCTGAAACACCCACTGAGCTTGAACGAGCTGAAGGCGCTGCGGCAGAAGCTTGGTTTGCCAGCCTCGCAATGGGTGCGAAAAAAAGAGAAGGAGTACGCTCAGGCGGGGCTGAGTGCAGCCAGTAGCGAGGAGGAGATCTTGGCCGCGATGGCCCGCTACCCCATTCTCATGGAGCGGCCAATTGTCGTGCGAGGGCGGAAGGCAGTACTGGGCCGTCCTCCGGAACGAGTACTAGAGTTGGTGGACGCCACCGACTGACGGTCGCCTAAGTCTTGCTATCCGCTCCGAATCGGGATGGGAAATGAGTGCTGGCCGGGGAGGCGGCTTGTGCCGAGCTTTGCCTACGGCCGGCACGATGGAGCGAGGAGTCACTGAGGCTCTTCGGGCAGTTGCGGCAGTGGTTCGGGCTCGGCGATGACGTCAGGTAGGGGCTCCACCGATACAGGGGTTACGGCGGCACTCGGCCCGGCCGTAATGATGAGGGTTGCCTTGCCCTGTTTTGACTTTCGGCGTTTACGCTTGCGTTTCTTTTTCTTGGGCCGTTCGGGGCGTGCAATCGGCTGGTAGAAGGTTACCGGGCGTTCACCGGCACCGCGGCAAATGTCACAAAGCCCGCACGGAGTGCCGTCCTCTTCGCCAAAGTAGCGCCGCAAGAAGACGGCACGGCACTCCTTCGAGTAGGCATATTCCGCAATGCGGTCGAGCCGGCGGACGTCTTGGGTGCGCAGGGTGACGAAACGCCCCGCGAGTGCGCGGGCTTGTTCTTCGAACTCGTCAGCGGGCACGACAATGCGGATTTTGTCTTCCTCCAACTGCACGAGGCCCGCCTCCTCGAGCACCACGAGCAACGCCTTTGCCTGCCGCTCGTTCAGTTGCGCCGCAAGCGTCAGCGCTTCCATGTCGGGTTCGCGTTGTTCGGCGGCATAAGCGGCGAGTGCCGTGCTAATACGGTAAAGCTGATCCGGGCGGATCCGACTGGCTTGCTGGAGTGTTTCGTGGACCTCACGGTCGGTGGGATCGAACAACAAAATGCAGTTCGCTCGTCTTCCATCTCTGCCCGCGCGACCGGCTTCCTGCACATACTGTTCGAGAGAGGCAGGGGCCTGATAGTGAATGATGTAGCGAATGTCTGGCTTATCGATGCCCAGGCCAAACGCGCTGGTCGCCACCATAACCGTGCGGCGCCCCTTGCGCATGAATAGCTCTTGCTCGCGATTGCGGTCTTTCGCTGCCATCCGTCCGTGGTAGCGATGGACCGGCAGGCGCATCCGCGCCATGGCACCGTACAAGCGATCCACCTCCTTGGTCGTGGCACAGTACACGATTCCTGGCCGCCGCAACCGTTTGATGAAGCGGAACAACGCACGGAGCCGCTCGTTGCCCGTGGCATGCACCACCTCGAAAGCCAAGTTGGCTCTGTGGGGTGAAGACGCCACGATTGCAGGATTGCGCATGCCCAAGTAGCGGATGATGTCGTCTCGGACTGCTTGCGTGGCGGTGGCCGTGAGTGCGAGCACGGGGGGGCTACCCAGTTCGTGCAAGCGTTCCCCAAGGCGCATGTACGCCGGACGGAAGTCATGGCCCCACTCGGAAATGCAGTGTGCTTCGTCGACTGCAGCCAACGAGATGCCGCAGCGCAAAAGCACCTCACCGAGTTCCTCGCTGCCCAAGGTTTCTGGCGTGGTCATGACGAGAAGGGACCCTCCGGCGGCGATTCGGTCCAGCGCCTCCTTGCGAGCTCGTCCGCGCACTGTGCCGTCGATGCGTTCTACCGGGATGTGCCGTGCGAGAAGCTTCTCGTGCTGGTCGCGGAGCAGGGCCAACAAAGGTGACACGAGAACGACCGGCTTGGGCAAAATCATCGAGGGGATTTGATAACAGGCAGACTTACCGAAGCCCGTCGGTAGAACCACCAACACATCCTGGCCCTGCATCGCCGCTGCAATGGCCCGCTCTTGCTCGGGATAGAGCTGTTGAATACCAAGCCGACGAGCAGCCTCGCGCACTTGGGCGCGGCGAACAACTTCCTCGGGAGAAAGCTCCTCTTCCCGAGCGGGCTCCGAAAACAGTTCGGCTGGTGGAAGTACCTCGTCGTCTTCGCCGTTCTCGTGCGCGTCCTCCGGCACATCCGGCAAATCCTCACCCTCGGCGAAGTCCTCGAGGTTCACTGGCTCGACGGCATCCTCGACGCTGAATTCGGGGGCCGTTTCGGAGAAAAATTCACCCTCCTCCGGCGGGAACTCTTCGGTCGTGTCGGTCGGAGCTGCATCGTCGTGAGCCGGTACATCCGTTAGCGCCGTTTCCGAAACTTGGTCCACGACGGGAGCAGGAGGGGAGGAAGTAGGCTTCTTCCGACTCCGTCGTTTTTTGGGCTGTTCCCCTTGGACCTCGGGCGACCCAGGACTGTCCCCCGCGGCCATTTGAACCGCTTGTTCAGCAAGGGGCAAAGGTTCTTCTGTCGATGTTTTCCGTTTTCGTGGCACGGTTCGTTACCTCTCGCTGGCCACCTCGGCACTCATGTGTGGCTCTGGCTCCTTGCGGGTGGAAAGTGAGCCACAGGCCAACAGATCATGCTTTTCAAGCTCGCGCTGTTTGCCAGACCACGTCGCTGAACACCCTCGGCATTCGAGGATAAGACTGTTTCACATTGGCCTACCCAAAGGCCGGCCGCTTAACCCAACTTGTACGGCCCTGACTCGCCCGCCCTCAACGTGAACGAGCCAACGCAGACTCCTTTTGCAGAAATGCGCGCGTTTGGCAACAGCCAAAGCACCGTTTCCTTGAAGATGTGCTTGCACTAAGGCTTGGCTTCAATCTAGTGGCAGGCTGCGGGGAAGGCTGTAGCTCTCACGCAACATGCACGGGCGGAGGAGGAAACAGTAGCGACGATGAGGCTAGCGTTGGAACCAAAGCACGAACGGCTTCGGCAAGAACTGCGCGATTACTATGCGCGATTACTCACTCCGGAGATTAAGGAAGAGATCCGTCGCAGCGAAGGTGTCGGCCCGGTAGTGCGCCGCATCGTTCGGCAAATGGGCGAGGATGGCTGGCTCGGTATCGGCTGGCCGAAGGAGTACGGCGGCCGGGGGATGACGCCCATCGAGCAGTTCATTTTCTTCGACGAGTCCATGCGGGCTGGCGCGCCGGTGCCGATGCTCACCATCAACTCCGTGGCGCCAACGATCATGCAGTACGGCACGGAAGAGCAAAAGCAATACTATTTGCCACGAATTCTTCGGGGAGAGATATTCTTTGCCATTGGGTATACCGAACCCAATGCGGGAACCGACTTAGCCTCCCTCCAGTGTCGCGCGGTTCGCGACGGAGACGAGTGGGTCATCAATGGTCAAAAAATTTTCACGAGCCTGGCCACCGATGCAGACTATATTTGGTTGGCCGTGCGTACGGACCCGTGGCCCGATCCCAACGACCCGTCGAAGTCGAAACACAAGGGCATTTCCATCATCATCGTGCCGACAAATGTTCCTGGCTTTCGCTGTGTTCCGATTAAAAACATGGGCGATTTGAACACGAATTATACGTTTTACGACAATGTACGGGTTCCAGCTTCGAACTTAGTGGGCAAGGTCAACGGTGGTTGGAAACTCATCACGAACCAACTGAATTACGAGCGGGTGACCCTGTGTAGCTCCGGATTGATCGAAGGTGTGGTCGAAGACGTGCTGGAGTGGGCGAAAACGACGCGCCTTGCCACGGGGCAGCGGGTGATGGACCTTCCGTGGGTGCAACAAAGCTTCGCACGCATTCATGCGCGCTTGGATTTTCTTCGACTCATGAATTTCAAAGTTGCCTGGCTGGCCGAGCAAAACGAACCCCTCAATCCAGCGCACGCTTCGACGATCAAAGTGTTCGGTACTGAGTTTTACCTCGAGGCGTGTCGGTTGTTGCTCGAGATTTTGGGTACGGCCGGCACTTTCCGGCCTGGGTCTCCGGATGCTGCGCTCAACGGACGCGTCGGTCAACTGCTGCGCGCCATCCACATTCTCACTTTTGGTGGTGGAACGAACGAGATGCAACGAGATTTAATTTGCCTTTTTGGGCTCGGGATGCCGGTCCAGCCCCGATTCTAATGCGGAGGGGAGGCGGAGGAGTTCTATGGATTTTTCGCTGACCGAAGAGCAGCAGGCCATGGCCAACTTGGCCGACGAGATTTTGCGTGATCGGTGCACGCTCGAGCGCTTGAAGGTTATAGAGCAGAGCGAGGACGGTTTTGATCCTGAGCTTTGGGCGGCTTTGGCAAAAGCAGGATTGTTGGGAGCAGCAGTGCCCGAGTCGTTGGGTGGCAGCGGAGGAGGTTTCATCGAGGTGTGCTTGCTCCTGCAGCAACAGGGAAAGCACGTAGCATTGCTTCCGCTACTGCCAACGCTCGTCAGTGCCATGCTGCTGGCCCGGTTCGGGCCAAAGGAGCAACAGCAACGGTACCTACCCGCCTTGTGTGCAGGCGAAACAATTCTGACCGCTGCGCTCTCGGAACTAGGCGCCGATGAGCGGGCGCCGACGACGATTGCCAGCCCGGATGGCACGGGCTGGCGCTTGAACGGGGTAAAGACTGCTGTCCCCTGGGCTCATCGTGCCCGCGCGATCGTCGTGCCGGGGCGAACCGTAGACGGCGTGCCGCTGGTCTTTATCGTGCCTAGCGATTCCCGGGGGCTGCGCTTCGAGGCACAACGGGCGACGAACTGGGAACCCCATTTTCGACTGACTCTCGACAATGTGGCTGTTCCCTCCGAGTGCCTGGTTGGCTCGACCGAGAATGGCGGGGAGGTGCTTCACTGGCTCGTGGATCGATACACCGTCGGACTGTGTGCCATCGCCTCAGGGGCCTGCGAGCGGGCGCTGAGAATCACTGCGGAGTATGCTTCGAATCGGAAACAGTTCGATAAGCCGATCGCGATGTTCCAGGCCGTGGGACAACGAATGGCCGACTCGTACATCGATAACGAGGCGGTTCAACTCACGATGTGGCAGGCGGCTAGCCGCCTAGCAGAAGAGCTCCCTTCCGATAAGGAAGTGGCAACGGCCAAGTACTGGGCCGCGGAGGGTGGCAGCCGCATCGGCCATGCCAGCTTGCACATTCACGGTGGCATCAGCATTGACGTCGACTACCCCATCCACAGGTATTTTTTGTGGCTGAAGCAAATTGAGTTTACCTTGGGTGCGGCCACTCCCCAACTCGTGCGCCTCGGTAGTTTGCTGGCGGGCGATGACGAATCCTTCCAACCAGACCGAAGCCTCCGCAAGTAGTTTTGCTCCACGAGCAAGGCCGTTCTTGGCGCTCGTTTGTGTCGCCAGTGCCGTGGTTGCTGTCGCCGCAGCGTTGTGGAGTACACGTGCCATCGGCCCCACGGCGCATGACGGTCGGCACGGAGAAGAGTTGCAAATCTTGTGGCAGCTCGAGGCCGAGTGGGGTGAAGAGGTGATGAGCGATACTCGCGCACGGGCTGCAGCGGCGTTGCTGGAAGAGCGGCCCGATAGGGGGATCGACGAGGTGCTACGGTTCTTGGACCAAGTAGGCTACATCGTCCGGAAGTATGGGGTTGACCAGGAGTTGGTCTGGTACCGCTTTTACTGGCAGGTCGCGTGTTATTGGAAGGCTGCAAGTTCCCTCCGACAGCCGCCGGAAAAAATGACGCGCGAGCGGTACGCGCACCTTAGGTGGCTGGTGTCGGTGTTGGAGTCGGTCGAACAGCGGCGGATGGGTAGAGCCGTAGCTGCGGAACCGACTCCGGAGCAGGTGCGGGACTTTCTCTTGGCAGAGGCACGCGGCGGAAGCTGCGGGGAAGAAGAAGAATCGACAGACGGGTTAACCCAGATGACACCGTTGTGAGGCGCTGCCCCACCCCTACCGGCAGGGTACAACGTGGCAACGTTGCCTAAAAGGGTTGGGGCGTTGCAAAAGGGTGCTGTGGCCCGTAAGGGCCACCGTGTCATTGGCGAAGCGGCGTGGCGCCGGTGCGGTGCCACAAAGAGCCGGTTCCTGCAACAGGAGAGAGAAATGGAGCCCTCGCGAGAGAAGAGGCAAAGATCCCCAGGGGAGGTCATCGTTTGTCCCAACTGTGGCGAGAAGATTCCGATTTCGGCGGCTCTTGCGGCTAAAGCGCGCGCGGAAGTTGAGGCTGCACTCAACCGCCAGATGCGAGAGCAGCTCAAGCGAGCTGTGAAAGAAGCAAGAGAGCAGAGCCGACAAGAAGCACTACAGGAAATCCAGCTTCTCCGGGAGCAACTTGCGGAGCAACAGCGGCAAGCCCAAGAGGCGCGGCGGGCAGAGCTCGTGCTGCGCAAGGAAAAAGCTGCATTGGAACAGCGTGCACGGGAACTCGACCTGGAGGTAGCCCGGAGAGTCGATGCCGAGAAGGCTAAACTCGAGGAGCACGTGCGAAAGCTAGTCGTGGAACAACAAGCCCTGAAGTTGCGAGAGAAGGACAAGCAAATTGACGACTTACGCCGCCAAATCGACGAGCTGCAGCGGAAAAGCCAGCAGGGCTCGCAGGAGCTTCAGGGAGAAGTGCTGGAACTCGATATCGAGGAATCGTTGCGCAAGCACTTTCCGCAGGATGTGTTGCACCCAGTACCGCGAGGGGTTCGCGGTGCCGACATCATCCAAGAGGTGCGTTCGGACGCACGGAGAAGCTGCGGAACTATTGTCTGGGAAACGAAGAACGCAAAGCATTGGCAACCGAGCTGGCTGACCAAACTCAAGGACGACCAGCGCGCTGTGGGTGCGAATCTAGCCGTGTTGGTTTCCGTGGCGCTACCGGAGGGCTTGCGTTCGTTCGACTGTATCGATGGAGTGTGGGTAACCGACGTCCACACGTTTCTTCCCCTCGCCACTGCCCTGCGGCAGCAGCTCATTCATGTGGAGTTTGCCCGTGCTACCGCTGAGGGGAAGGGCGAGAAGATGGAGCTGCTCTACCGCTATCTTTCTGGCGACGAGTTTCGTGAACGCGTGCGGGCGATGGTGGAAACATTCGAAGCCATGCAGGCGCAGCTTGCACGTGAACGGCGGGCGATGGAGAAGCTGTGGAAGGAGCGAGAGAAACAAATTGAGCGGCTCACTTGGAACACCGTTGCCATGTATGGCTCCATCCGCGGCATCTTGGGTTCTTCGCTTCCCGAAATTCCTGCGCTGGAGTTCGATCCAGGCGAAGAAAAAGAGGAGATGTAGGCCAGCGTTGTTCTTCGTTGGATTTCCTTGCAGGATGGGTCGAGCGTGGGTTGACGTAGCGCCGCGCAGCGCATAACGGTCGGGTTGGGTTTTGTGAGAGGAGGCTCGAACGGTTATGGAAGTCCCGAGCAGCGCTCCCGATGAAACTTGGCGTGACGACCCGTGGCTCGGAGTCCACGCTGCCAACCCGGAATTTCGCCACGATCCCTATCCTTTGCTGGCGCGGCTTCGCTCCTACGCCCCCGTGCACGAGACGCCAGATGGTGTTTTTCGGCTGACGCGTTACGACGACGTGATCCGTATGTTGAAAGAGGTTCCCTCGGGCGTGCGCAGGCGGGACGGCACGGTGTGGGGATCGCTGCCAGAGATTACCGGAGGGCCCGGGCAGTTCGTTTTACGACTGGATCCACCAGACCATACCCGAATCCGGAAACTGATGAACCAGGCATTTCGGCCACGCGCTGTGGAGCGCTTGCGCCAACGAGTACGTGCGCTCGTTGCCGAATTGCTCGACGTTGTGGCCGAGCGGGGAGAGATGGATTTGATCGCGGATTTGGCCCTGCCGGTTCCGAGTACGGTGATTTGCGAAATGATGGGTGTGCCAGTGGCGGATCGTGTGCAGTTCACACGATGGACGGCTTTAGCGACTCATCTGTTGGCTGCAGCCTTTTTGAGCGCCGAGCAACTCGAGGAGTCCATCCGCGCGGTCCAACAGCTCGTAGCGTATTTTACGGAGCTGATTGCGGAGCGCCGTCGCCGACTGGGCGATGACATTTTGAGTGATCTCATCCGGGCAGAAGCCGAAGGCGATCGTTTGAGTGAACCGGAGTTGATGGCTCAGTCCGTAGGGCTGCTCATTGCAGGATTCGAAACCACCATTGGCCTCATCGGCAATGGGATGCGGGCTTTCGTAGAGCACCCAGAGCAGTGGCGACTCTTACGGAGCCGGCCGGATCTGGTTGCGAACGCGGTGGAGGAGTGCCTTCGCTTCGACGGGCCAATTGTGGTGACCATGCGGGTGACCCGTGAGCCGACTCGGTTTGGCGACGTGGTCATCCCTGAGGACCGACCTGTGATGTGTTTCCTAGCCGCTGCGAACCGGGATCCGGAGCACTTCCCCGATCCCGACCGTTTCGACATTACCCGGCCGGATATCGACCACTTGGCCTTTGGTGGCGGTGTGCATTTTTGCCTGGGTGCACACTTGGCACGGATGGAGGCGCAAGAGGCCTTTGCTGGCATGGCGGCCCGTTTTACGGAAATTGAGCCGCTTTGCGACGAAATCGTTTGGGGACAGTCGTTATTCCGGGTACTGGGCAAATACCCCGTGCGTTTGCGTCAGGCAGTGTAGTTGGCTCACCGGGGCCGGTGGGCCGTAGCCTCAATCCCCGCGGCCAGCCTTGACTCTGTCGTCTTCACGGCAGCGCCGTTCTTCGAGGATGGCCTCCTCAGGCGCGCTAATTGTGACGATGCAGCCAGTGGGTCCGGTGATATCTACCTTGACCCGTTTGCCTTCCCAGGTGGCGGTCCAGAACGGTTTTTGAGTCCCGTCTACACCGAGCTTCGTCTGGTCTTCGCCATACCGTGCGCGGAGTGCTGCATAGAGGCGCGAGCAGTTTTCTGGCTTCGCCAGAAGCGATACCAACGTGAACCGGTCGTTTTGGAACGAGTATTCGATCCCGGTCAGCGGGACTCCTTCGAATTCGAGCTTGTCCCCACTGCGCGTGTAAGCCACCTCGCATTGGCCGCGCTCCCCAGCTTTCTTGAGGTTCGCGACACGATCAAGATCGGCCCCAAAGCCGATACCCCTAAAGCCATACTCTCGATCGAGTTCCTCGAGGCCCGAAGCCACGGCTAACCGCGCCGAGATCAAAGCGAAGCAGCAACAGAGGAAACACACCTTCGCCACACCAGCCAGGGGAAGTCTCGATTCAATCATGGGTTTTTGCCCTTTTTTCTCCTGGCCTCTCGATCGCACCGCATTCATCCCAAGGTTTGCCCTTGTAGCAAGGCGCAATCCTCAGGCAACAACGTGTGGCAGGAATTCGCCAGCCGTACGTTCAAAAACGGCGAGGCCCAAGCCTAAATCGCGATTTTTATCGGAGTGATAAAGCATCCACCTTGGCCCATGCCTTGCTTTAGGACGGCTCGCCTCCGCCGGGCTCACAAGACCGGACAGGGGGTGGGGGAAGGAAGAGATGGGACGGATCAAAGCAACGACGTGGTTGGTGCTGGGCGCCGCGACCCTCGCTGCGGTGTCCACATGGGCTCAGGTGGCAGAAGTACGCCGAAACTCGAATCTTCGAAGGGATCCTTCGACGAGTCAGCCTCCTTTACGTGTGGTGACGCCACCGGAAAGAGTGGAAGTTCCCGGATTGGTTTTGCGCAACGGTTATTACCAAGTGAAGACCGAGCAGGGTGAGGAAGGGTGGCTTTGGGCGAGAAACCTGCGGGTTGTCGAAGCTGGCGCGGTGGTGGGAGCCTTGGTGGAGCTTTCCCAAGCAACAAACCTCCGGCCGAGCCCGGGAACAGCGGAGGCTCCCCTCGAGGTCCTAGAAGCGGGAACCCAGCTCCAACTTTTGGAGGGTGAGGCCAAAAACGGTTACTACCGTATTCGGACCGCGAGTGGCGCAGAAGGTTGGGTTTGGGGACAGAACCTCATTTTCGGCGTGAAACCGCGAGCGGAGGTGGCCAAGGTGGAGGCGCCGGCACCGCAAGCACCCGAGCCAAAACCAACCGAGGCAAAGGCGCCGCCGTTAGAGGTGGCAAAGGCCGGTGTGCCAACCGCGACGGCTGACGTCAGCATCGAAACGCCGGCAGCGCCAGCGCCAACCGCGACCCTGTCGCCCCCTACCGCAACGCAAGTGGTGGCCAAGAGCGAACCGACTCCACCGCCATCGCCGCAAATTGCGCCACGTGCCGCACAGGATGGCCTGAAGCCAGGGATGATCTTGGACGCGACTACGGCGGAACTGGCGAAGGGTTTGCTGCCACCCGAGATCTGGCAGCACTACGCGCGCGGGGAGTATGCGAGTAAAATCGTCCATTACCCGGTAGGCAACCCGAACTGGGAGAAAGCATTCGTAGAGGCCACGAAGGAAAATGCCGGTCGTTTCACGGTGGATGACCGTGGCACCGTAATCGACAAGACGACCGGCAAACAACCGGAATATCTGTACGGCATTCCTTTTCCCCATATCGACCCCGCGGATCCGCAAGCGGGAGTGAAAGTCGTTTGGAACTATTACTTGGCCACATGGTACGGGGGCAACTCGCATACGCGGACGCGCCTGATGATGATGAACAGCAAGGGCGTAGAGCGAGAGTTGGGCGCCGAAGGGTGGTTTCTGTTTTACGATGGGCAGGCACCGAAGTACCGTCGCCCGAACCCGATGAACCTGCAAAGTCAGTTTCTCGCTGTCGCGCTCTCCCCTTTGGACACCCAGGGAACGGCTGTCTTGTTCTGGCGTTACCGTGACCCTGACGTGCGTGATTCGCAGTGGGCTTTTGTGCCGGCGCTGCGCCGAGTGAGAGCGGTAAGCCCGGCTAACCGCTCCGACGGATACCTAGGCTCCGATATTAGCTCCGACGACGGCTACCTGTTCGACGGCAAGCCGCAGGAGTTCCGTTGGCGTTTGCTGGAAAAACGTGAAGCCTTGCGCGTGGTCGATCCAGAATCGCTTCCACCAAACTCGATCAAACCACGGCCAGGCAAAGAAGGTGGGTGGGATTCGCTTTTGGACAGGTCTGGCTACTATGGGTACGAAAACCCGGGTTGGAAGGGTGTGCCCTGGGCCTTGCCGCAAGGTGGGTTGGCGCTGCGGCCGATGTATTTGGTCGAGGCCGTTCCGCACGACAAGTATTACTTGTATGGCCGCCTTGTGCTGTGGATCGACGCGGAGACTTACGCCGGCGCTTATCACCAAAAATTCAACTGGAAGGGGGAACATATTCTCACCTACGCTGTGCTTGGTGTACCGAATCACCTGACGCCAGACGGCCATGAAACGGTGCCGGTTAGCACACAGACATGGGCTGTGGCGGAGAACTTTAAGATGAAACGCGCCACGCTTGCCGGGGCCCGCTACGATGCGAAATCGCCTTTCGACCGTCGGGTGCACATCGACCCCAGCATCTTCGATGCTGGTTCACTCGTACGGTTTGGAAAGTAGGATTCTCTACCAAGCGAACGATCGCGAGGCGTTGCACCGATGCTGGCACGATTGAGCATTCCTCAAAAGTTCGTCCTCATGGGTGCGATCTTTGGGGTCGCTTTGGCTGCCGTGACTTATCGCATGGTCGTTGGCATGCGCGCGCTCGGTACGGAGTTTGCCCGCAAAGAGGTGATCGGGCTCGATTATCAGGTGCCGCTGGTGAACCTGCTGCGCGATTTGCAAGCGCACAGGGGCTTGGCTCTGGCTGTACTGCAAGGTGAAAGCCAGTTTGCCAGTGAGCGACAAGCCGTGGCAGACCGGGTTGGCGAGCGGCTCAAGGCAGTTGACGAAGTCGACGCACGAAACGGGGAAACCTTAGGAGTGCGGCAGCAATGGGTGCTGTTGCGCGGGGAAGTGGAGCAGTTGCTTCAACACTGGCAGGAAAGCGGGCGTGAACTGTTCGACCGACACACTGCCGTACAAGCAGATGTGTTATCCCTCCTCGCGCGTGTGGGCGATGCATCGAATCTCGCCTTCGACCCAAACCCGGTGTCGTATTATTTGTCCGACGCTACGCGGGTGGTCGTTCCGCAGCTAGCGGAAATCATGGGTCAAGTGCGTGACTTGGCGCTGCAGATTGCCGTGCAAGGCGGCATGATGCGGGAAGAAGAACTCAAGGCCTTCAGTCGGCGTTACGCCATCGTGTATTACTACACAGACCGTCTCCAAGCCGACCTGGCCAAGATACAAGAGGCCGAGCCCGCGTTGCGATCGCGGCTAGACGCCCGACTGATGGCTGTGACTTCCGCGGCACAGAATTTCCTCGAGGCGTTGGACCGCGAGTTTCTGAACGTCGAGTATGCCAAGATCGCACCGGCAGATTGGTGGTCTTTGTCCACGCAAACCATCGACGCGGCTTACAGCTTCCACGACGCGGCGGTGCCCGTTTTACGGGAGGTACTGGAGGTGCGCCGGGCGGCGTTGGGGCGGCAACTGATGCTGACCATTGCGCTCCTGGTTTTGGGAGGCTTAGCCGTGGCAGCAATCGCCATTGCCATCATCCGGGATCTGAACCGCCCGCTGCAAGAAGCTGTACAAGCTGCCGAGCACCTTGCCCTGGGTGACCTCACCGTGCATTTGAGCGCCAATGGTCGGCGCGATGAAGTCGGTGCACTGGCCAGTGCGTTCGAGCGCATGGTGCGTTCCTTGCGCAGCGTTGCAGATGCGGCCGACCGCATTTCCCGTGGTGACCTTGCCGTAGCCATCCGCCCGCAGTCGGAGAACGATATTCTGGGTCAAGCCCTGGCTCGGATGGTGACAACCCTCCAAGAGCAAATTCGGCTTTTGCTTGACGGAATCGAGCGCCTTGGCGCAACCAATCACAGCGTGACTGAGGGTCTGCGCCGCGTGATGGAGGAAGCGCAGCGCGCCGCGCGTGCAGTCCAAGAGGCGAGCAAAACGGTGGAGGAGGTGAAGGAGACCGCCGAAACCGCCAGCCGGCGAGCCAGTGAAGTGGCAGCGGCGGGCGAGCAGGCCGTTGCGATTTCGGAAATTGGCGAGAAGGCGGTGCAGGATGCCATTTCCGGAATCGAAAATGTGCGGGAGCAAATGAAAGTCATCGCAAAGAAAATTGCTCATTTGAGCGAGCAAACGCGGGCGATCGCGCAGGTGACGGCAACCGTAAACGATCTCGCAGACCAAAGTGACTTACTTTCCGTCAATGCGGGTATCGAGGCGGTGCGTGCAGGCGTCCACGGAAAGGGTTTTGCGGTGGTCGCCCAAGAAGTGAAAAACTTGTCCGATCGCTCGAAGCGTGCGACGGCACAAATCACCAGTATCCTCAGCGATATCCAAAAAGCAGCGCAAGACGTAATTCTCGCTAGTGAGCAGGCGGCAAAAGCGGCGGAAGCAGGAATCCAACAAACCTTGGACTCCGGTGAGGCCATTCGTACGCTTGCCCAAAGTTTGGCCGAAGCCACCGCAGCAGTGGCTGCCATTACGCAAACAAGCCAGCGGCAGCTCGTAGACGTGGAGCAGGTCACAGCGGCGATGAAACTCATCGACGACGCTAGTCGAGCCAACCTCGAGAGTGTGCGGCAGATCGAGGCATCGATTCAAAATCTAAGTGACGTTAGCCGCGGGCTCGAGCAGCTTGTCCGGCGGTATCAGGTTGCGGTCTAGGGAGCAGGAAGCGTTCCGCCGCTGAGCGCCGGCACACCCGAACGCTCACCCGTGGCGAAAGATTTCTTCCAGTCCTTTGCCCGCCAAAGCTTGCTGCAACTGGTTCAGCGCTTCGTCAATGGAGCTCCCCAAAGCCATGTGGTTATGGGGGGCCATCGTCATGGGAACTTGGCACGGCACCGCGGTGTAAAACCCGTTGGGCAGCGAAGCCACCATGACCAAGAAGGGTTCTCCCTTTGGCGTGCGGAACTGAAACCATTCAATCTTTTGCACGACGAACTCTGCGTCTGACACGATGCCATTCCTCCCTCTAGCTCCACGGATGGTCGAGCGGCTCGATTCATCCCATGGGGTATGGAATCTCCCGGCTAATACGGTCGCAGGCTTCGAGGACGTCGGGCGGTATGGTAGCGTTCGTCGCTGCTAGTGTAGGCTCGAGTTGCTCGGGCCGCGTTGCCCCAATAATGGCGCTTCCCACAAAATCGCGCGCGAGCACCCAAGCAATTGCGAGGGTTGCCGGATCGAAGCCCGATGCGCGTGCTAGAGCCACAAACTTTTCCGTTGCCGCTAAGGTCCGCTCGTTGACGAAACGCCGGGTCATCGCCTGCGAGCGCTCGTTGTAGTTTCGATACAGAGTGAACCGTGCTCCTTCTGGCCACGACCCTCTGCAATACTTGCCGCTAAGCACTCCCCCCGCCAATGGGCTGTAGGCAAGCAAGCTGATGCGCTCGCGTCGGCAGACCTCGGCGAGCTCATCCTCGAAGCGGCGGTACAGAAAGCTGTAATTGTTTTGAATGGTCTCGAACCGCACCAGGCCGGTGACCTCCGCCACCCAGAGACTCTTGGTCAGACCGTAGGCAGTTTCGTTGGAACACCCCACGTAGCGTACTTTGCCCTCGTCCACTAAACGTGTGAGGGCTTCAAGCGTTTCCTCCCAGGGCAAATCGCGGTCGGGCCAATGCGTTTGGTAAAGATCGATGTAGTCAGTACCCAGGCGCCGCAAGCTCCCCTCGACCGCCTTCCGGATGTGATGCCGATCTAACGTGCCCTTGTTTTCTCGGACCGGAGTGACGAACCAGCCTCCTCCAGGACCCGCAACTTTCGTCGCAAGAATCACCGCATCCCGTGGTTTCGACCGCAGCCACTTTCCAACAATCTCTTCGCTCCGACCGGCCCATTTTCGCTCCGGAGGCACAGGGTACACTTCGGCGACGTCGATGAAATCCACCCCCGCATCGAATGCCCGGTCCAAGATGGACAAGCTCGTCGCCTCGTCCGCCTGATGGCCAAACGTCATCGTGCCCAGGCACAGTTCCGATACTGTGAGCCCACTCCGCCCTAAACGTCTCCGCTTCATCCCACATTCCTCCCTTTGCGCTCAACTTCTGCGGGCACGCCCCAGTAATCGTGCAGCTTTCGCGAATACGCTTTCGAACATGGCCTCCGTGAGAAAGCCGGTTTGTGTATTTCTCTGACTCGGGTGGTACGAGGCCAGTAAGTGCGTATCGTTCAGGCGATAGACAGCGCCATGGGAAAATCTTGGCCGCGGATGAACTTTCTGGCCGTGGCGCTCCTCCCAAGTTGCGATGACGCCGCGGAAAGCCACCTCCCCGAGAGCAACGACCACCTGCACCGGAAGTAAGTCCCACTCTCTCCGGAAAAACGGCCGGCAATTGCGGATTTCCTCGGGAGTCGGTTTGTTGGCCGGCGGAGCGCAGCGAACGACGGCCGTGACGTACGCGTCGTGGAGTTCGAGCCCGTCGCCGTTGTGCGTAGAAGTCGGCTGGTTGGCAAAGCCAAACTTGTAGAGAACACGATAAAGCCAGTCCCCACTGCGATCTCCGGTGAAAATGCGCCCAGTTCGATTGCCGCCGTGAGCGGCTGGAGCCAAGCCTACTACGAGCAACCGCGCACGCGGGTCTCCGAAGCCAGGAACAGGTTTGCCCCAGTACTGCCAGTCTTGAAAAGCGCGTCGCTTTTCCTGGGCAACGCGTTCCCGATAGGCCACGAGGCGCAGGCAAAGCCGGCAGCGCACTACCTCGTTGCGCAGCTCTTCGAGTGTGCCCGCGGTTCGCGCCATGTGCGGCAAACAGTCAGGGGGGCGAGGGAGTCGAGTAACGACCGCCTCAGTGGGTTGTCACCGTGCCGTCGGGATTGGTTTGGACGATTTGACTCAAAGATTCATACGCGGGCGTCAGCGCACCATCGAGCAGCTCGGTTAGCAAGTGCTCTACGTCGGCCAGATCTTCCGCAGCCAGTGCCGACATGTCTTGATGCATCCCGTGCAGTGCCCAGATGGCCGTACGCAACCGACTCCGTGCTTCGTCGAGGAGGCGCAAAACCTCTTGTGGATCCAAAACCACCGGCTCCTGGGGATCTTGTGCCATCTTTGTCTCCTTCAACGTCTAGTTTGTCTGGGCTTCGCTCTGTGCCCCGTTTCGTCGGTGATGCTCTTGGGCCTCGCTCGTTCCGTCGTGCCTAGAGCAGCCCGTCGCCCGAGGCAATTGATCTTGTGCGATGCCGTGAACCCATGCTGCACCGTCACTTCTGACGGGGCGGGGCTGCGAACGGTCACGAACATTGGCCAAACCTCTTTGTTGCTCGGGTAGCAGTGTCATTGCCGGCGGCGTCGTTTTTCTGTTCCTGCCGCTTTGGTTGGCGTTGGCGTGGGTACAAGGGCCACAGCGGAGTTCGCACGTGCGTACTCGAGCAAAGCTTCGCGGACTCTCTCCACCAGCCGATGATTTTCCTGCACCCGGCGTTCGAGAGCGCGAAATTCTTCCACCGTCATGCCGTGGGGTCGCACGGCCTCGTCGATCGTCAGGCTGTGATTCCCGTGCATTGCTTGGTACACGGCAATGTAGCGTTCCAGTTCAGCTTCACTGACCGTGGGAGTCGGAGCAGGAAAAGGTTCCTCGGCCTGTTGGCGAGTGCCCCAGAACGTAAGCGGTACGAGAAACGCCAGAAAAATTCCTGCCCACAAACCTGGGTGAAAAACGCTTTGACGTAGGCGCTGACTCACAACGGTATCCTATCTTCGCTTGGGTTACGCAGTGGGTCAAGCCCGATCGTTGCAACGAGGGATTCCGTAGCATAGTGGAGCCTTGCCATGGCGCGTTCCGCAGAACAACAGCGAGTGCTGGAAATCCTGCGTCGGTTGAAACGGGCGTACCCCGATGCGCAACTTGCGCTGCATTATCGAAGCCCGTTTGAACTTTTGGTAGCGCTCATTTTGGCGGCGCAATGTACGGACGAGAAGGTGAACCAGGTGACCGCCGAGCTGTTTCAACGGTATCGCACCCCGGAAGATTTCGTACGTGCGCGGCGAGAAGACCTGGAGCGCGCAATTTACGCCACCGGATTTTATCGGCAGAAAGCCAAAACGTTGCAGGCCTGCTGCGCAGCACTGATCGAGCGCTATCAGGGGCAGGTGCCGGATCGCTTAGAGGACTTGCTCACTCTTCCTGGAGTGGGAAGAAAAACCGCGAACATCTTGCTGGGTAACGCTTTTGGGAAGCCAGCCATTGGGGTTGATACGCACGTCTTGCGCCTTGCGCAAAGGCTTGGGCTAACCCATCAGAACAACCCCGACAAGGTGGAGGAAGACCTGAACCAATTGGTTCCGGTCAAAGACCGCACCCGATTTTGCATCCTGATGCAGGCGCATGGCCGCGCTGTTTGCTTGGCCCGAAAGCCCAAGTGTGATCAGTGTGTGATTGCCGATCTCTGTCCTTATCCCGATAAGCCCAAGGCCAGCGCGGCGCCGAACAGCCTGCCCAAAAACAAGAAGTCGCTCAATCTGCTGCGGTTGACGACGAGGAGGAAATAAGAATGCCTTCCATGGTGACGACCGACCCGGCCCACGCCGCTCCGTGCTTCTTTGCGGAGCCTCACGAGGTGGCGCCAGGCGTGCTGCTGTTTGCTAACTTTGTAAACAACTATGCGCTCCAACTAGGCGATGATTTGGTCATTGTCGACCCTGGCTTCGAGCACTTATCGACCCTGTTTCATGAAGCCGTGCGGGCTTGGACGCGCGCCCCGCTGCGGGTTGCTGTGTACACCCATGGTCATGCCGATCACGCCTTTGGCCTGCGCGCGTTTCTGGAAGCGGGCGATCGGCCTCTGATCATTGCGCAGGAAAACTGTATTGCCCGGTTTCGACGCTACGAGCGAACTCACGGCTGGAATGCGTTCATCAATCAAAGGCAATTCAGCTTGCCTCAGCCGATGTTCCCCCGGTCCTTCGTCACGCCAAACCTCGTGTTTCACGATCGTCTCTCGGAGAGAATTGGCAATTTTACGTTGGAGTTTCGCGCGGCCCGCGGTGAGACGGATGATGCATGCTACCTCTTCATTCCGGAAAAACGCTACCTCTTTTGTGGCGACTTGATCATTTGGATGTCTCCAAACTGCGGCAACCCCCAGAAGGTCCAGCGCTATCCCGAAGACTGGGCTTTGGCCCTGGAAACCATGGCTGGCCTAGGGGCGGAGTACCTGTTTCCTGGGCATGGTCTGGTCATCCACGGTACCGAGGCCGTGCGCACGGTTTTGCTGGACACTGCCCGCTACTTGCGGGTGTTGATCGATCAGGTTCTGGAGCGGATGAATCGCGGAGAACAGCCCGAGGAAATTTTCCACGCCGTGGAGCCGGATCGTGAGTTAAGTTCTCGGCCCTACTTGTTGCCGCATTATGACCACCCAAAATTCATTGTGCGCAATCTGCTGCGGCTGTGGGGAGGGTGGTGGAACGGGAACGCTGCGGACTTGTTGCCCGCGCCTTGGGCGACCCAGGCAAGGGAAATTGTGCGACTAGCCGGAGGAGCGGACGCAGTTGTTGCGCGGGGTCGGGAACTGCTCGAGGCCGGAGAAACGGTACTGGCTGCTCACTTGGCCGAATGGGTGACGCGGGCGGAGCCGAACCACCGCGGAGGGCAGGAGCTCAAGCGCGACGTTTACGCCGCACGCCTCCAGGAGGAGCCGTCGCTCATGGCTCAAGGGATTTATCGCGCAGCGATGAACGATGCTCGCGTCGCCTTGGGTGAAGACCCTCTGCCACCATCGAGCGGACACTTGGGAATCCTGCGGCCAGCATGAGAACTTTGGGCAGCTAGCCTTACCTGGTAAGCTAAAAATATGGCAGCTCCTTCCCTATCTGGCGTCGCCTTGGTGAACGCACGCTCGGAGCAACGGGCGCGGCTCCTCGCCGGCTTCGTCTCCCTCGTGGTGGGCGGAGTGCTTCTGGTGCTGAAATTCGTTGCTTACAAGCTGACCGGTTCGGCGGCGGTGTTTTCCGACGCCTTGGAGAGCATCGTGAACGTGGTTGCTGCGGCTTTCGCGTTGGGCGGGCTGGTTTTTGCCGGTCGTCCTGCTGACCGGAGCCATCCATATGGTCACGGGAAGATCGAGTTTTTTTCTGCTGCCTTCGAGGGGGGGTTAATTGCTTTTGCCGCAGTGATGGTTTTGTACGAAGCCGCCTTGGTATTTTGGCAAGGGCACTTGCCGCAACAACTCGACTTGGGGATTGCCATCACCGCAGGGGCTGGAGCAGTCAATTTGTTGTTGGGTATCTACCTCCTCCGCACAGGAAAACGCTACCAATCGCTCGCCTTGGTGGCGGACGCTCGTCATGTGATCTCCGACTTTTGGACCAGTGCAGCCGTTGTTGTGGGATTGGTGGTTGTCGAACTTACCGGAATTGTCTGGCTGGACCCGCTGGTGGCAGCGGCTGTAGCTGTGCATCTCGGCATTACGGGGATCGGCTTGGTTCGGTACGCAGCCGGAGGTCTTTTGGACGAGGAGGATCCGGAGCTTTTAAGGCAGCTCGTACAGGCCATGAACGCGGCGATGCGACCTGGCATCGTTCGGGTGCACAACACTCGTGCCATTCGTTCGGGCCGCTTTACCCACATTGATGCACATCTTGTTGTTCCGGAGTTTTGGACGGTCAAACAGGCGCACGACGAGGCCGACGCTTTTGAACGCGACGTCATTGCTGCGGGTGCACTTGCGGGCGAGATTGTGTTTCACACAGACCCGTGCCGCCGGCTCTATTGCGCGCAATGTGAGCTTGCTCAATGTCCCATTCGGGTCGAGCCCTTCCAGCAGCGTCAGGCCATGACCGTGGAAGAGATCATTCAACCCGACCGGCCGGTTTAACTGGGTTCAACGTTCATCAAAAAACTTGCGCACCACCCGCAGAAACTCGTCCAGTTGATCGTGGTGGACCCAGTGGCCTGCTTTCGGGATGTTGACGACGGTAGCGTTGCGAAACGCAGCCGCGCGCCCATCCTTAGCGGGATCCGAAGCCCATGATTCCTCGCCCCGCACGAGAAGGACGGGGCAGCAAATCTCACTCCACATCGCTCGTGCGTCACGCATCCCCTCGAGGTACGGGGAAGTGGCACGCACATAGTTATCGAACTTCCATAGGTAGGTGCCGTCTTCGGCACGGTAACAGCCGTGAACAGTGAGGTGACGCGCCTGTTCTTCCGTCAGGTGGGGATTTGCTTCCCGCATGCGCGCCATCGCCTCTTCGAGCGACGCATAGCGACGCGGGTGTCGGCGGGCGAGCGCTTGCATTTCGGCAATCCAATCGCGCATCCGTTCGCGTGCCGATCGCTCGGCCACGAGCCACGGCGGCGGGCCGAGCCCTTCGATCGCCACGACTTTGTTCACTCGCTCCGGGTACGTGGCTGCATAGTGCAGGGCAACAGAACCGCCGAGGGAATGGCCGATGAGGAGGAGCGGCGGCAGTTGCAATGCCTCGATGAGTTGGGCGAGGTCCAGCGTGTAATCCGCCACGGAGTAAGATCCGCCAACTGCCCACTGTGAGTCGCCGTGACCGCGGAGGTCGGGTGCCACGATGTGGTATTCCGTGCGCAAGCGCAGGGCTACCCAGTCCCAGTTCCGGGCGTGGTCGCGGCCGCCGTGCACCAGGAGCAGCGGAGGTGCTTCGGGACTACCCCAATCCACGTAGTGGAGCTTGAGCCGTTGGGAGTAAAAGTAATGGGAGGTGGGTCCGATGATATCCGACATGGGACAAGATGGAACGTAGGACCGTACTCGGGAGCGAGTGAACAGAAAGACCAGAACTACATCTCGAAACTATCCGGGAAGGGGCAGCGCCGCTCCGACACGTGAGCCTCGAAATCGGAGCGGAAGCGTCGCAGAAAATTGCCCGCGGCCCAAGCCGCTGCGTCGGAAAGCGCACAAATGGTTTGTCCTTCCATGTAGCCGCACACATCTTCGATCGTGCGTAGATCAGCCATAGTCCCGTGGCCGTTTTCTATCCGTTTGAGGAGCTTGTAGAGAAAGCCAGTACCTTCCCGACATTGGGTGCACTGACCGCAACTTTCGTGGCGGAAGAAACGTGCGATCACTCCCGCAGCACGCACCGGGCAAGCAGAGTCGTCAAGGACGACGATTCCAGCGGTACCGAGTAAACTACCTGCCCGCTGCAGGGATTCATGGTCCATCGGTGTGTCTAAGTGTTCCGCGGTTAAAACCGGCATGGAGACCCCACCGGGGATGATCGCTTTGGGTGGCCGGCCGTGAGCCATTCCGCCCGCGTATTTTTCGATGATGTCGCGCAGCGGCGTTCCAAGTGGAAGCTCGTACACTCCCGGACGCTTCACATGGCCGCTGATTCCAAAGAGCGTGTTGCCCGTGCTGCGCTCCGTGCCCCGTTGCCGGAACCACGCCGGGCCGTGACGAAGGATGGCAGGAACGTGCGCAAGCGTTTCCAAGTTGTTGACCGTCGTCGGGTAACCCCACAAGCCATAGGCGGCTGGGAATGGCGGGCGCTTCCGGGGTTGACCCTTCTTGCCCTCCATCGATTCGATCATTCCCGTCTCTTCGCCGCAAATGTAGGCCCCCGCGCCGCGTTGGACGAACATGTGGAAGGACCGTCCTGAGCCAAATACGTTCTCCCCGAGAAATCCCCGCGCGTATGCTTGCTCGATGGCCCGCATGAGCCGGAGGTAGGGTACCGTGTATTCGCCTCGCAGGTACACATAGGCCGCAACCGCACGAATGGCGCGCCCCGCTATAAGCGCCCCTTCAATGAACTGATGCGGGTTGCGTTCGAGGATTTGACGGTCTTTGAACGTTCCCGGCTCGCTTTCGTCGCCGTTGACGGCAAGGTAGCAGGGTTTGTCGGGATTCTTCGGCATGAATCCCCACTTGAGCCCCGTGACAAAGCCTGCTCCACCCCGGCCACGCAAGCCCGACTCTTTGACGACCTCGATGATGGAATCGGGATCGAGCTCACACCAGGCCCGTTTTGCTTGTTCGTAGCCGCCTACGGCGAGGTAATCATCGATCTCGGTACGGTTGACTCCGTTCGGCGGCAGTAAATAGCCTTCGACTCCTTCCGGTATCAGCGAAATCATCGGGCTTGGCCGCTCGACGCGCTCGCCGCGTAAAATGGCAGCGATGTCCTCGGCACGCGCTTGTTCGATGTAGGGGTCGTTATTGACTTGGACCACCGGTGCAGTGCCACACGACCCGAGACACTCAACCTCTGCAAGGGAGAACGCACCGTCAGGAGTAGTTTCCCCGACACGAATTCCCAACGACTCCTCCACCTGGCGCACCAGTTTACGCGCCCCGGCGACCGCACACGCGATGTTCGTGCACACCTGAATGTGACAGCGGCCTTTTGGACGGCCGTGGAACATCGGATAAAAGGAAACAACCTCTTGAACCTGAATAGGTTCGAGTCCCAGCAATTCCGCAATTTCCCGGACCAAGGGTGGGGAAATCCACCCATGTTCTGCTTGGGCAAGGTGCAAAGCCGCCAGTAACGCCGATCGTGGCTGCGGGTAGTTGCTGGCTTCTGCGAGGATCTTGGCACACACTGCTTCCGACAGCAGTTGCCCATTGCGGCGGGGTGGCGGAGCTACTTTCTTTGTTGCAGGATGGTCAACGATCACACTCGCCTCCGATCATGTTGATCATGTCAAATGTCGGTACGATGTCGGCGAGCAGCCGCCCTCGGACCATTTCGGCTAGCGGCTGCGTGTTGGAAAAGCTCGGGGTACGAGCCCTACATTTGTAGGGCTTCCCGGTGCCGTCGCTGACGAGGTAGTAACCCAGCTCACCGTTGGCAGATTCGATGGCAAAGTACACCTCCCCTGGAGGTGGTTTTGGGCCCTCGGTGACTAGCTTGAACTGATTGATCATGTCCTCCATTCGGTTGAACACACGCCCCTTGGGAGGAAGTCGCAGGGCGGGATCGTCGACGTCTACCGGACCTGGCGGAATCAGCCGCAAACACTGCTCGACGATGCGAATGCTTTGCCTGAGCTCGGTCAGGCGCACGAGGAAACGGTCGAGATTGTCCCCCTGGGAGCCAAGGGGCACGTCGAAGTCGAGTTGGTCGTAGATGAGGTACGGTTCTGCCCGGCGTAAATCGAGGTCCACACCAGCAGCACGGAGTAAAGGTCCCGTCACGCCGTAGGCAATCAGCCGTTCGGGCGACATGATGGAGACGCCCTCCATGCGAGCCCGGAACACAGGATTTTCCAGCAGCATTCCCTCGGCGTCAGCGACCAGTTCCAAAATGCGCTTGAAGTTTTGTTGGCAAAGCTCGGCAAACCCTTCGGGTAAGTCGGCACTCACGCCGCCGATGCGGACGAAGTTGCTCGTGACACGCGCGCCACAAAGGGCGTTGATGAGATCCCAAGCGAGCTCCCGTGCTTCCAGGGCATAAAGGAACGGCGTGAACGCGTTCAACTCGAGTGCAGTTGCCCCAATGCACAGCAGGTGGTCGGCAATGCGGGAGATCTCGCCACCGATCACCCGGACAAACTGCCCACGGAGCGGAACCTCCACGCCGAAGAGTTTCTCCACCGCCATACAATACCCAACGTTGCACAGGATGGCGGAGCTGTAGTTCAATCGGTCCGTGTACGGGATAGCCTGGTAATAAAAACCGCTCTCGCACTCCTTTTCGAAGCCTCGGTGTAAGTAACCGATTTCCACGTCTGCGTTGACAATGGTCTCGCCGTCCAAGTCGAGTACAATGCGTACCGTGCCGTGGGTGGCCGGATGGGAAGGGCCGAGTTGGACCCTCATGAGCTCCGCCCCGAGCATCCCTTCGACCCGATGAGCATGCGGAATCTCGGGTGGGCGCGGTTTGTAAGTGCCCTTCGAGCCAGGCCCGATCAGGGGCTGGCGCTTTTCTTTTGGGTAGTCCTTGCGGAGAGGGTGCCCTTCGAACTCCTCGTAGAGGTAAATGCGGCGCAAGTCCGGGTGGCCACGGAAGCAGATGCCGTACATGTCGTAGGTTTCGCGTTCGAGCCAATTGGCTCCGACCCACAGGGGTACGAGGCTGTCGATGGTGGGGTCAGACTCGGGCACACGCGCTTTGAGGCGCAAGCGATGACGGTGGCGGGTGGAATAAAAGTGGTACACGAGCTCGAACCGGGGTTGTTGCCCGAGGTAATCCACGCAAGTCACGTCGAGCAACAAATCGAAAGCCAGCTCGCGGTCATCCCGCAGAACGCGCGCGGTTTCCAGCAAACGCTCGGGATGGATGACAACGGTAGCGTCCCCGCGATAGTCGTCGGTTCGGATCACAGCCTCGGCACAGCGGCCGCGAATGATCGAGAGCAAACGGTCGTTATTTGGCATAGTTCGTTCGCGTTACCCCCAAGCGGAGAGAAGTGGTCACTCCGCAGCGGGGCTTTCGTAGGTTCTTCGAATATGAGGAAACCGTGTCGTTTCCAGCTCGCGCAGCGGAACCAAGAGATCTTCCTTGTGCCACACGGTGCCGCGGCGCGAAAACGCAGCGATTTCGACCCTGTGGCTCATGACAATGGCCTCCTCGGGGCACGCCTCCTCGCACAAGCCGCAGAACATGCACCGCGACATGTCGATATCGAACACCCGCGGGTAGCGTTCGATTTCGTCGTCGGTCTCTGCGGGGTAAATGGTGATGCAGTCCGTTGGACACGCCCACTCGCACAACCCGCAGGCCACGCATCGCTCCTTACCGTTTTCCATTTGCACGAGGACCGGCATGCCTCGGAACGCTGGCGGTTGTTGCAGACGTTCTTCGGGGTACTGCACCGTGAATACGGTGGGCTTGCCACGGACGAATCCCCAGAAGTTGCGCCAGAAGTGACGGCTGGCAATCCACATCCCCTTGAGCACTGCTGCTCCACTGCGGACCACTCCTTGGGGCGCATCCATTGGTGTGGGACGTTGTACCGTTACCGTACGCGTGGCCATGGTGTCTCTTTCCTCAAACGCCCAGTTGTTCGCCGTGCAATCCTAAACGGGTGAACGATAAGCCGGAAAACGCGGGGAACTCAGCGCAAAGTTTTGCAAATACGGCGGCGGGCTCGAACCTCCAGTCGCCTTCGACCAACTGCGCCAGTATTCGTGCAAAGATTTCCCCATCGCTTAGCTGCCCTTCGGGCGGATCGAGTGCCCGGTGGATTTGTTGAACACGCCGTTTCCGGTTGGTGAAGGTTCCAGATTTTTCCGCCCAGCTTAACGAGGGAAGCAGTACGTGGGCGAACCGGCCAAGCGGTTCCGCAAAGAGATCCTGCACGATCACCGTTGGCACAGCGCGCAGTGCTTCCTGCCAAACCGAAGCTTCGAACAAGCGGGTGATGTCGGCACCGCAAACATAGAGGACATCGAGCTGCCCGGCACGAGCGAGCTCCAGAATTCCGGCCACGTCGCGCCCGCCATTGCGCGGGGCCAAACCGAGTTCTCGTGCCCCGGTGAAATTCGCGGCCTTTTCGGGTTGGATCAGGAAACCGTCCCCCGTTCCCACGACCACGGGGACGTCAACGTGGCGCAACTCCAAGACTCGCGCCAACTGCGCAAGCAGGTAGAGCTCTTCATTCGTGAAGTGAGCAGAAGCCAGGAGTGCGATACGCTCCGGGGCCCCTTTTTTCGCCGCGCTGCGCAAGGCCTCACTCACACGGTTGACTGCATCGTCCCACCCGCAAGGTTCGAGTTTGTCCCCGCGCCGCAGCATCGGCAGGCGGAGCCGCTCGGTGTCGTGCGCGAAGGCGTAGTTGAGCCGCCCGTGGTCGCACATCCAGGTGTCGTTTACAGCGTCGTTCCGGCGGGGCATGAGGCGCCAAATCTGGTTTCGGTAGTGCTGGATGGTGATGTTGCAGCCGTTGCTGCAACTCGGGCAAACGCTGGGGGTCTTTTTCAGGAACCAAACGCGTAATTTGTGGTGAAAGTCTTTGGTCTCCAGCGCTCCGACCGGGCAAATGTCCGCGGTGTTCATCGAATAGTCGTTGGCGAGTGGAGTATCAGGAAGCACGTCGAGTACGGAGCGGTCACCCATGTTGAAGACGGCGAGCTCGTTCGTTTTGGTAATCTCTCGGCAAAAACGCACGCAACGCCGACACAAGATGCATCGCTCTTGGTCCAGGATCATGCGTGGGCCAATGTCTTTGCGTTTTTCCAGCTTGCGGCGCGGTTCTTCGGTGCGGCTCTGACGCGTGCCAAAATTGTAAGAGTAGTCTTGCAGCAAGCATTCGCCGGCCTTGTCGCAAATTGGACAGTCGATGGGGTGGTTCACGAGCAGAAGTTCCATCACCCCACGGCGCGCGTTGATGACTCGCGGGGAATCCGTGCGAACGACCATTCCCTCTCGCACCGGAGTGTTGCAGGCAATCACGAGTTTGGGACTCCCCTCCACTTCCACCTGGCACATGCGACAACTGCCATCGATGGAGAGCTTCGGGTGCCAGCAATAGTGGGGTACATGAATGCCTGCCTCGATGAGTGCCGGCAACAGCATCGTATCGCCGGCAACTTCGATCTCACGCCCGTCTACCGTGATTTTCACCATTGGGCTTCCCTGCAGGTTCGAGGCAAGTCAGAGGGGCCGCCCACTTCCGTGGCGCTCCGGGATGCGCTGGCCTCCCCGTTCGCGCTGCACGCGCTCCTGCAGCTTAATCAGGCCATCGAGTACGGCTTCTGGCCGTGGCGGACATCCAGGAATGTATAGGTGCACGGGGATGATCGTATCGATCCCCTGCACTACGGCGTAATTGTTGTACGGCCCCCCGGAAGACGTGCAGGCTCCGAACGATACGACCCACTTGGGCTCGGCCATTTGTTCCCAAACCCGGCGCAGGATGGGCGCGATGCGGTGGGTGATGGTGCCAACGACCATCAGGAGATCCGCTTGGCGGGGGGTGAAGCGGGGCAACGCCGCCCCGAATCGGTCGATGTCGAATCGCGGCCCTGCCGTGGACATGTACTCCATCCCGCAACAGGCGGTGACGAATGGGTAGGGAAAGAACGAGTATTTCCGAGCCCACTGCACGGCGTCGGCAAGCTTCGTCAGTAAAAAGCTTTCTCCAAGAGCTTCAGCGTCGGCCAGTGGTTGCCCAGTGGCCGCGCGCAAACGCGCCAAGAAACCTCCAGCCACACTGCCAGGTGCCTTTGTGACCATTTCCATACACGCTCTCCAATATCCGGGTTGGTCAGCTTTCTATGCCTAACGAACTCCGGCGCTCCTCACAACGTGCCATGTGCACGCGGTCGAGGCAACGCGGTGCCACACGAGTTCGCCTAATTGTAGGAAACAGCGCTCCTGTTGTGGTTCGGTGGGTGGAGCTCAGGCTTGCAAAGCAAGTTGCCTGCATGCCGAGCAGGTGGTAACCGAGCCTCCATGGCGCAGCTTCTTAGTATCATGGATCAGATCGACCGGCTGTTTGACGAGCTGGTGCATCGCCGTTGGGGAACCCGCGCGGGGATCACCCCAGCTCAGGTGAAGACGGTAGAGGACGGTTGGGAAATTGAAATTCCCGTGCCTGGCCTTAAAGCCGAGGAGATCGACGTCCATGTTTCCGGCCGCGAGCTTTGGGTGCGAGGGGTTGCACGGCGGCAAGCAGAACAGCGGTCGACCACTGGTTCGTGGGCGCGGCTGTCGCGAAACGTGAGCTTGACGCGCTCTTTTCTCCTTCCCTATGCCGTCGACCCCAAGGATGTGGACGCCCGCCTGGAAAACGGTGTCCTCCGCATTCACATCCGAGGCCGGGGTGCACGATGAGCGAAGAGGCACGAACCTCGCCGACGGCAGCGATCCCAGCCGAGGCACCAAAACCTTTGGCCCCGGATGAAGCTGCTTTTATCGTCGATCCGAAGTCACTTGGCTTCGAGACGACCGATAACATTTCCCTGCTACCCGAGTGGTTCGGACAGGAACGGGCCCTGGCAGCGCTGGAGCTTGCCGTCAATGTGAGTGATGCAGGCTTCAATGTGTACGTTGTCGGCTTAGTCGGAACGCAACGCGAGCAGAAACTTGGCGAGCTGCTTCGTGCGTTCACCCGCAACAAGCCGGTCCCTGGCGACCGCGTGCTGGTGCAAAACTTCCAGAACCGTGACCGACCGCGTGCTTTTTACTTGCCGGCCGGGCAGGGCAAGCAATTGCGGCGCGACATGCAAGAGCTGATTGAAGACTTACAGCGGTTGCTGCCGGAAACCTTTCGCCAAGAGACATTCGAGGAAGAAAAGGAGCAGTTGGCGGAGCGCTTTGGCAAGGAAGGGGAAGAGATTGCCCGCGAACTCGAGCAGCGGGCCGCTGCTCAAGGCTTTGCCCTTCAGCCTCACCCTCAGGGAGGGGTTCTTTTCATTCCGCTCAAACCCAACGGGGAGCCGATGAGCCCTCAGGAGGTCGAGAGGCTGACGCCAGCGGAGCAAGAGGAGCTGCGCCGACGAGAGCGTGAGGTTGCCCGCGAACTCAAAGCGATGCTGCGAAGGCAGCAAGCACTGGGAAGGCGCCTGGCGCGCGAGGTCAAGGCGATCGAACGACGCGTCGCGGCAGAAGTGGTTGCCCCTTTGATCGAGGAGATTGCCCAAAGGTATCAAAGCCCGGAGGTGCACCAGTACCTGAAGGACGTGCGGGAGCACATTCTCGATCACTTGGACCTCTTCCGGGAATCGATCAAAGAATTGGGAGCAGTTCCTTCGCCGTTCCCCCTTCCATTTCCGCTCTCGCCCGCCGCTTTCGTGGAAAGCGCGTTTGTGGATTACGAGGTGAACGTCTTAGTCGACAACAGCGAAAGCACTGGCGCTCCAGTGATCGTGGAGACCTCCCCCACGTACAAAAACCTCTTTGGTGCCGTGGAGCGGATTGTCGACCCGTTTGGGAAACTCGTGACCAACTTCACTCGCGTACAGGCTGGGTCGTTGCTACGGGCACACGGGGGATGCATCGTCATTAACGTGGTCGATGTGCTCTCCGAGCCGCTGGTGTGGCGGGCCCTCAAGCGGTGCTTGAAAAGCGGCCAATTGGAGATCGAGGCGTACGACCCCTTTGCTTTGCTGGCAACGACGACTCTGAAACCCGAGCCCATGGCGGTCTCCACTCGTGTTGTTCTCGTAGGACCCTCGGAGGTCTTCCAGCTTCTCTACTTCCTGGACGAAGAGTTCCACGACATCTTTAAAGTCCGGGCTGATTTTGGCTACGAGACGGACGCTAAAGAGGCGCGCGACCGGTTCGTTTCGCAAGTTGCCCGGGTGGCCCGGGACGATGGTTTGCCAGCCTTCCACGCCAGTGCCGTGGCTCGTCTCATCGAGTATGGCGCAAGGCTAGTGGGCGACCGCCGTAAACTGCCGAGCCAGTTTTCTGAGGTTGCCGATGTGATGCGAGAAGCAGCCTTTTGGGCCCGGCAAGACGGTGCCGTGGTGGTGCAAGGTTCCCACGTCACGAAGGCAATCGAGCAGCGGATCTTCCGCCTCAACCGTGTGGAAGAAAAGATCCGTGAACTCGTGCGCGACGGTCTCCTTCTGCTCGACCTTTCGGGAACCCGCGTTGGGCAGGTGAATGGCTTGGCCGTCTTGAACGTAGGGGGCTACGACTTTGGCCGACCATCGCGTGTGACCGCTGCCGTGTCCATGGGAAGCCAAGGAATCATCAACATCGAACGGGAAGCGCAGTTAAGTGGTCGCACGCATGACAAGGGTGTGCTCATCCTGACCGGGTACCTGCGCCGCACGTACGCACAAGACTTTCCCTTGAGTCTTACCGCCAGTATCTGCTTCGAGCAGTCGTACACGGGCATCGATGGGGATAGCGCTTCGTCAACGGAGCTGTTCGCTATTCTATCAGCGCTCAGTGGACTGCCCCTTCGGCAGGATCTGGCCGTAACAGGCAGCGTCAATCAATGGGGAGAAATCCAGCCCATTGGTGGCATTAACGAAAAGGTGGAGGGATTTTTTGCGACCTGTTGTGCTGTGGGGCTGACCGGTACGCAAGGCGTCGTCCTGCCCGCACAAAATGTTACCGAACTCGTGCTTCGCCCGGAGGTGGTGGAAGCAATTCAGCAAGGACGCTTCCACCTGTATCCAATCCGGACCATTGACGAGGGCATCGAGATTCTCACGGGCGTCAAGGCAGGATCGGTCGAGGAACCGGGTACTGTCCATTACCTGGTCCTACAACGCTTGCGTCGACTTGCCGAAGGGCTGCGTCGTTTCGAGGCAACTGCGGGGAAGGAAAAGGAAGAACAACGAACTCAAGACTCTTCGGAAAAATCAAGCCGCCGCTTGACGGAGTGAGAGCGCGTGTCTAAACGGCGCGACGGGTTTCCGGGGCCGGTGACGTTTCCCAGGGATCGAAAACGATTGGGTGCCAGCTTCTTGAGTGACCGCAGCCGAGGGTCGACACTGGTAGTGTGGTTGTGGGCGCTAACAAGGGTACCTAAAGGACGTACGCGTCGTGTGGCTGGGATTTGCGCCGGCTGGTGAGGGCAAAGCGTGAACAAAGGGAGCAGCTCAGCGTGAAGGGCAAGCGGGAAGTCGGGAAGAAAAAGGCGAAAGCGGAAAAGACGCAAGGAGCCGAGGCGACGAAAACCCTGGCCGTTCCCTCTTCCGGGCCTCTGGACCCAGATTTCGGCGACGAGCTGCCACCCGACGATGCAGACGATTACGAGGGGGCTTTGAGTGTCCTCGGGGATATTGAGGCGGACTCAGAAGAAGCCCTCGAGGGTGGGCTCAAGGACGAAAAGGAAGATTGGGTTTCCGACGAGGAGGGTGAAGCCAGGTCGGTGCTCGAGGATACGTCCGATCCCGTGCGGATGTACCTGCAAGAGATGGGATCGGTGCCCTTGTTGACCCGCGAGCAAGAGGTCGAAATCGCCAAGCAAATCGAGGCCGGGGAGAACGAAGTTCGGGAACAGGTGCTGCAGCTACCCCTGACGATTCGGTATCTGCTCGAACTCGAGGAGCGCATTCGAAACGGGGAACTTTCTGAGCGCGCCCTCCTGGATGAAGAGCAGGACCAACAGCAGCTGGACTCCGAGGCCTTGGAAGGAGAGGAGGACGAGGAGGAATTACCCCCCCGCGAACCAGAAGGTGCCATTCTAAAAAAACTGGAACGCTTGCGGCGATTGGCGGAAAGTCGCGATGCTCTGGCCGAAGAGGTCGCGCGCCGACGTGATCCCCGCGCTCGTCGCGTTGTTGAACGTCGGCTCCGCGATGCTGAGAGGAGGCTGCGGAAAGCGCTGGAAGAGCTGGAAATCGGGCGCCGCCATTTTGCGAAAATTATCGAGGAATTGCGCCGGGCAGACGAAACGATTCAGAATTCGGAAAGGACGATTCAACAGTACGAGCAGCGCTTTGGCCAACGAGCGGCAGAGATTCTGCGGCTGGCTGCCCGTGGTCTCGGACTGGAAGCGGATCCAGCCCAACGCCGCCCGCGCCGGTCGCCCGACGAGGTGCGCCAGGCCGCGGAGGCGATCCGCTTGGCGAGGAAGCAAATTCGCGAAGCAGTTGACCGTGTGGGCATGGAGCCCGATGCCTTGCGGGAAGCGTTGAGGATCATTGCCGCTGGCGAGTTCAAGGCAAAGGAAGGCAAGCGCAAACTCATCGAAGCAAATTTGCGGCTCGTCGTCAGCATTGCCAAAAGGTACACGAACAGGGGGCTAGGGTTCTTAGACCTGGTTCAAGAGGGCAACATAGGCCTCATGCGCGCCGTGGAGAAATTTGAGTACCAACGTGGCTACAAATTCTCGACTTACGCCACGTGGTGGATCCGGCAGTCCGTCAGTCGCGCGATCGCCGACCAAGCCCGCACCATCCGCATCCCTGTGCATATGATCGAGACCATCAACAAGGTAATGCGGTCGTCTCGTTACTTGCTTCACCAACTAGGGCGAGAACCGACTCCGGAAGAAATCGCCGAGAAAATGGAGATGCCGCTGGAGAAAGTCCGAAAGGTGCTGCGGATCGTCAAGGAGCCGGTCTCTCTGGAAACCCCAATTGGTGACGAAGACGAGAGCTCGCTGGGGGACTTTGTGGAAGACCAGCAAACCATTTCGCCTGCGGACGCAGCGGTGTATTCGAACCTGGAAGAACAAACGCGACGGGTATTGGCCACGTTGACCCCACGGGAAGAACAGATCTTGCGGATGCGCTTCGGAATCGGCGAGAAGTCGGATTATACGTTAGAGGAAGTTGGTCAGCGGTTTGCAGTGACCCGAGAGAGGATTCGACAAATCGAGGCCAAGGCTCTGCGCAAATTGCGCCACCCGAGTCGGGTCAAAGCATTAGAACACCCCTCGCGCCCACACCCCCAGGCGTCTAGGTCGTAAGAGCTGGCATCGCTCGCTGACGCGAGAGGTGCCGCCAAGTGGACGAGCTCACGCGTTAAATCGTAACCCCTGGCCCGAAACCTAGCTCTAACGCCTTAAAGCCCGGCCGAACATCGAGAAGTTCTGCAACGAACCGTCCAATCGTTCGTTGCCGGCGGCCAGCCAGGATCGCTCCACTATGGTTGACCGAGACAACCCGTTGGTACCCCAAAAGTGCGCTACATCAGTTTGTCGATAAGCCCCATGGACAGCTCACCTCACGGCCCAGATCCAAAGGGATGATTTCTCATTGACACGCCCTGCCATTCGGTCCCCCAGCCGCACAACTCCGGAGGGACGTGCCCGTTACCTTTGCCGGCCATCAAGCAGGCTTCCCAACGCCCTTCCCGCCGCGGTGCCCCTGGTGGCAGCTATGTCGCCTTCGCATCCTCGTAACGAAAATGCCCCGCATGTACGCGTGCTATAGGCTCCGGGCTCAGGAAAACGTGGATTTCCCCTTCTGCGGCTCTTGCCGAGGTGGTCGCAGCACAGGGAGGCTGCAGACGTGACCTGCATGTGCCCCACTCAGGTACAACCTGCAGGCGGGAGCGTGGGATTCCGAGCCTGGGCTCGTGAACAGAGGTGCAAAGTATTTAGGCCGCCGCTTTGTCGCCTGCCTTTGAAGCACTGCCGGCGGAAGCGGAAGAGGAAGGGGCGTCGTCGCCCGCCTTTGAGGCCGCTTCCCCCTGTGCCTTGCCGTTACCGGCTCGAGCGTAGTCTGTCAGGTACCAACCAGACCCTTTCAGTTGGAACGAGCTCGCCGAAATGAGCTTTTGCACTTTGCTCCGACACGTGGGACAGCGCTTCAAGGCATTTTCCGTGATCCGTTGAGTCACTTCGAATTGCCCACATTTCGGACACAAATACTCATAAATCGGCACGGGAGTCCTCCTTAAGGGTCAGCTCAACGGTGCGCCGACCTAACCATTCGCGCCCGAGCTGTCAACCAGGATTGCACACAAGCCGGTTTCGCCTCACAGGCGCCTGGCGATGTCGTGGAGGCTGGAGACGAGGAACGCTTGAAGAAGAACGATCGCGAGAAGCACGATCAAGGGCGAGAAATCGATGCCAGCGTACGTGACGGGCAATGTTCGGCGTACACGGTGCAACACAGGTTCGGTGGCTTGGTACAAGAACCGCACGAGCGGATTGAACGGATCAGCATTGACCCAACTGACAATGACGCGGACGACCAAGATGATCGAATAGAAATGCAAAAGGAGGTCGAGAACTTGTGCGAGCGCGTGGATAAGATTGGCAAGGACAAACATAAACGGGCGGGAAGAGCGAGTTAGGCTTAGCTCGCAACCCCTGGCGTCACAAGCTGGGGCACTGCGCTTGACGGACCAGCGACCTGCCACTATTTGCCCGGAGCTCCCATCAGGCAGATGCATGAGCGAGCAGCACCAAAGTGGGAATCTATTCCAAGCGGACTTGAGCGAGCGCCTGACGGCCCGACCCCAGTGGGTCTCGTGGCTGTTGGTGGCCGGCTTGACCGCGCTAGTGGCCGTCTTCGTACTGTCCGACGCGCGGGAGTTGTGGCGGGTCACGGCCAACTTGAACGCGCGCCTTTTGCTTCTCCCATTTGCTTGCTCTCTACTGAGTTACGCGGCCATGGCCCGTTCCTATCAAGGCATCGCTCTCGCCGCAGGTTGCGCCGTTCCCTACTGGGAAATGCTCAAGGTGACCTTCGTTGCCAACTCCGCGAATTACATCCTGACCAGCGGTGGGCTCAGTGGCTTTGCCGTGCGCATGTTCTTTTTTCTGCGCATGGGTATGCGCTCGGGTACGGCGGTGACCGTCTCCCTCGTGCAAACCTTCGTGACCAATGTGGTGCTCTTGTTCTTCGTCGTCGGCGGTTTTTACTACCTCCTGCGCACACACGAACTGGGTGGCATTACCCTGGCGATTATCTCCGGGCTCCTTGCGGTTTTCAGCCTGGCGACGTTGATCGCCATTCTTCTCTTGGTTCATCGGCAACTGCGGAGGCGAACTTTATTCCTTCTCGCCGAAGCAGGGCACTGGCTGTTTCAGCGGCTTGCTCCGCGTTTCAAACCGCGCCGGGTGCGGGTTTGGCGCTTTCAGCGTAACCTCGATCGGGGGATCGAATTTCTGATGTCGCGTAAGCGCCACATGGTAGGGCCCGTCTTGTGGATTGTCGTCGATTGGCTTGGTACTTTGTACATCTTGCAGACAGCGTTTGCCTGTGTGGGTGTGGCCGTGCCCATCACGTTTGTGGTCGTTGGCTTTGCCGTTGGCATCGTTCTTTCGTTGATCTCGTTGATCCCGGGAGGGCTGGGTGTAATGGAGGGATCCATGGCGGCGATTTTCGTGAGTCTTGGGGTTCCGTTTGAAACGGCTGTGGTCGCAGTGTTGTTGTTCCGTGTGGCCTATTATCTGCTGCCGCTCGTGATCAGTGTCTTCTTTTTCCGCAACATGATGGGGCAAACCGAAGTTGCCCGATTGGCGACGGAGGATCCGTAAAAGAGCAAGAGGCAGCGCGAGGAGGCCAGGTGCGGCTGCGGTTTGTGGTTGACAAGGCAACCAGGTTTCGAGCATGGTGCTAGGAGGACGAGACGTTGCGAGCCAGATGGGAGGTGTGGAGATGAGGAAACGAGAGTTGCTCACCTCGATCGTTGTGCTGGGCTTGGCTGGGGGGCTCCAGTGGAGCAGCCCGACGTCTGCGTCCGCCGCGTCGCGCCCAAACTGGATCACTGCACGCTCCGCCATCGTCATGGATGCTGAGAGTGGGGCGGTGTTGTGGAGCCACAATCCGGATGAACCTTTGCCGCCAGCGAGTACGACGAAAGTCATCACGGCACTGTTGGCCTTGCAGAGCGGGAGGCTGACGGAATCGTTCGTGGTTTCTCGCACCGCGGCTCAGGCTCCGGCCTCGAAGATTGGGCTCAAGCCAGGGATGACGATGCGCCTCCGCGATCTCGTGTACGCGATTCTTTTAAACTCGGCGAACGATGCCAGTATCGTCATTGCCGAGGGCTTGGCGGGATCCGTACCCGCATTTGCGCGCCAAATGAACGGGTTGGCAAGACGGCTTGGTGCCCACAGTACCCATTTCGTCAACCCCAATGGGTTACCGGCAGATGAGCATTACTCGACGGCACGCGACTTGGCTACGATTTTTCGCCATGCCATGCGGCACCCAATGTTTTTCGAGATTGTGTCCACCCGTTCCGGCCAGATTCGCCCAACGAGTGGTGGGGCACGACCGATTAGCTTGCGCAACCACAACCGGTTGCTCGGCGAGTATCCGATCGAAGTAGTCGGGAAGACTGGTTACACCCGTGCGGCGAAGCGGTGCTTCGTCGGTGCGGCCCGCTCGGGCGGTAGACAAGTGACTTTTGCTGTGCTCGGGGCAACCGACTTGTGGGGAGACATCAAAAAACTTTTGGCAGCGACGTTCGAAGACGACCCTTGGCCTCTGGTTCAGCCGGCTGACCTGCGTGTGGCCAGTGCTGACAACAAAGGTGTCGCCAGCAGTGGAGATCGTGAAGAAAATCGCGCGGTGACCACGCGGTACGCGGTGCGTTTAGGTGCATTCCGGGATTATGATGCGGCGCGCAGAGTCAGCTCGATGCTAGAGCGGCGCGGCTATTCGGTGCGGCTGGAAAAAGAGCGGCGTAAGCGGCGGGCTGCGTACCGTGTTATGGTGGGAGGCTTTGCCGACGCGAGCGAAGCGCAAAAAGTCGCCCAGGATTTGCGGCGGAGCCATCATCGAGTGGGCGTGTCCGTAGTGCAGCACTGAGACGCAGGAGAACGCTCACCGCAACGACAAGAGGGCGTACAAACCCAGGGGCTCGAGCTAGCGTCGATCGCGGCTGGTCAGGTCAGGCCTGGGTCAAGAAGCGCCGGCGAATCTCCCGTAACAAGGCAATGTTTTCCGAGTGGCCGGTGCGGTGGGCGGTAATCTTCCCGCGAATTGGGCGGCCCAGTAAATACATGTCCCCGATGATGTCTAAAATCTTGTGGCGCGCCAGTTCTTCAGGAAAACGCAGCGTGGTGTTCACGATTTTCTCGTCGTCAATGAGGATGCAGTTGTCCAGCCGGCCACCCGAAGCAAGACCCATCGCGGCCATTTGCTTGAGGTCCCGCACGAACCCAAACGTGCGCGCAGGGGCAATTTCATCGCGGAAAGCGTCAGGGCCGCGGTGTAGGTAATGATAAACTTGGCGGCCCACAGGAGCTGGATACTCTAGCACGTAAGAAACAGCAAAGCCCTCGAATGGTTCGATCCGAATCCACTCGTGTGCGTCGCGACGCACCTCGATCGGGGCGCTGATCACGATGTCTTCCACCCAACCTTCTTGTTCCACGACGCCCGCCTGTTCCAGCAAGCGGCAAAAGCCTGCGGCCGAACCATCGAGGATTGGCACCTCGCCCTGCACTTTGACGAAGAGATTGGTGATCCCGTACGCATGCAGCGTCGCGAGCAAATGCTCGACGGTTCGCACCGTCAACCCGTGGCGATGCAACGTGGTCGCGTAGCCGGTGGAGTCTACCCAGTCGAGGTGCGCGGGCACGGTAGACTCGGCAGACAAGTTCGAAAATAGAATGCCGGCTCCAGGGGGTAAGGGCTGCAAGATCAAGCCTGTTTTCATGCCACTGTGTAGACCCGTGCCCGTGTGCACGACACTTCGTTCGATCGTACGTTGGACCGACCGAGGCGCCTGGAAGGTCTGGGAAAAGTCGCTTCCGCTCGATGCCTTTTCCGAGGCCGGTACCGAAGCAGCCAGCTCTGCTCTCGTTTGGCGCTCCTGCTGCCTTTGCAAGGCACGATGCACCGTGGAAAGAAAACCTTCCAGGGAGAAGGGTTTCTCGACGAAGTCTACGGCGCCCAGTTTCGTTGCTCGCACGGCAGTTTCGATGTTGCCGTGCCCGGAGATCATGACCACGGCTGGCAGCGGGCTTGGATCTCCAGCATCGTGCAGAGCCCGGAGGAACTCGAGACCGTCCATCTCGGGCATCCAGACATCAACGATGACCAGATCCGGACGAGTCCTGCGCATCGTATCGAGCGCGGCCCGTCCGTCCTCGGCCTCGAGCACTTCGAGCCCTTCCTCCGCAAGGATCCCTCGTAACGAGGCTCGAATCTCTGGTTCGTCATCCACCACCAAAACCGTAGCCATGTTTGTCGTCACCTCCGCCAGATCAGCCCCTGACGCTAGCTCGCGCCGAACGGTTCAGCGCGATAGCACAGGTTGGGTTTCTTTGGCCAGTTGCGAAACACCCGAAAGAATGTGCCCTTCGCACCCCTTATCGTTGTGCGACCCGAGCGAGCCCGTGGGATGTCCGGTTGGCCGCTTGCACCGGAAAGTCAATCACGAAGCGAGTACCACGCGGGAGATTGTCCGCTACCCGAATGTAAGCTTGGTGCTCGGCGAGAATCGACGACACAATGGCGAGTCCGAGACCCGTACCATCCTTCTTTGTCGAGAAATACGGCTCGAAAAGCCGCGCTTTGACTTCGGGGCTCATCCCGCAGCCCGTGTCGGCGATTTCTAGCCGTGCCGTTTGCAGCTCGCTCAGCCATAACGTGCTCACGGTCACCTTGCGATGTTCGTCACCGACGGCGTGGCAGGCAGACACGGCATTGTCCAACAAATTGACGACTGCCCGCTTGAGAGTCTCGCGATCCAAGTCGATCGGTGGCAGCAGGGGGTCAGCGACAAGCACGAATTCCACGTCGGGATGGGCTTGTCGGAACAACAGCAACGCTTCTTCGACTAACTCGTTCAAGCTTCCCGGTTGTAGGTGCACAGCGGGAAGCCGGGCAAAGCGCGAGAATTCGTTAACGAGCTTTTTCACTTCCTCCACCTGCCCTACGATGACGCGGACGCACTCATCGAGAACAGCGCGGTCGCTGAGATTCAGCGTATTGGCCAACCGTTTTTGCAACCGCTGGGCAGAAAGCTGAATGGGCGTGAGCGGGTTTTTAATTTCGTGGGCGAGGCGCCGGGCAACCTCCCTCCACGCTTCCATTCTTTGTACGCGAAGCAGATGGGTCACGTCTTCGAAAAACAAAATCACCCCCTTGGCATTCCCTTGCGCGTCGCGCAGGGAACGCGCAGTGACCAGCGCGGCCAACGGCGACTCACCGGTTGAAAGGTGCATTTGTCGCTGGATATCCCGTTGGGGGTAGGCATGTGCCTCTTGTACCACCTCGACGAGCGATGCCCACTGCTCTCCGGCGAATACCTCCTCGGCACGCTGGCCCGCAGCGTCTCGAAAAGAGATGCCTAGCATCCGCTCAGCCGCCGGATTGACGGACGAAACCCGCCCGTGTTGATCGATGGAAACCACACCAGCGGCAATGTTGGCCAAGAGGTTTTCCACGTAGTTGCGTCGCTCGACGAGCTCGAGGTTCGTTTTCTCGAGGTCATTGGTCATTTGGTTGAAGGAATCCACCAAGACCGCAATCTCTTCATCCGTAGCGGGCTCGATCCGGTAACCCCAATTTCCACGGGCGATCTCCCGCGTCCCTTCGGCGAGTTGCAGCAGAGGGCGCGTGATGTTCCGCGCTTGGCGGATTCCAAACCAAGTCGCAGAGAAAATCAGGACGAGGGTCAGCAGCGCCAGGGTCAGAATGTAACTGTTTTTGATCGGCTGGCGCATGACGTTGAGCTGCCGGTACTCTTCGAAAGAACGGGCAATGGTGCGCACGGTGTCCGCCACGCTCCGAGGAACCACGTACGAAGCCCATACCAGGCCCAACAAACGATTCCCTTCGCCCAAGATGGGAACGCCAACGCGCACCACATCCGCCTTACCCCAGCGGTGTGTTTCCGCGAATTCATTACCCGCCATGACTGTGCGCAAAGCCTCTGCGGGAATGGCGGGCAAATGAGGCACCTCAGCAGCATCGCTTCGGGCCACTGGTTGTTGGTGTTCGTTCCATACCTCCACGCTAGCGAGGCCATACTCCTGGCGTTTCAGGGCGACCCACGACCGCAGCTCCTCTTCCTTGCCTTGGTGCAGCAATCCGAGCGTTTGACTTTGGCGGCCAATTTCCTTCGCAAAGCGTAGGGCGTGGTTGGCCGCAAACTGGTAGTAGCTCTGAGCAACGCCAACCGAGCCGTGTAACGCAGCCTCCACCCGGCTATTGAACCAGCTTTCGAAAGCAACTTGGAGAAAACCTTGCGCAACCCAGAACAGCAAGATACTGGGAGCCAGCGTCAAGGCGACAAATGCTGCCACCAAGCGCGTACGCAGCCGAGAGCCGAAGATTCCGCGCCGCCGCTCCCAGACGAGTTTGACCACGTTGCGCGTGACGAGAAAGATGAGCAGGATGAGCAGCAAAAGATTGACGTTAATCAGCAAGAACGAGACAACGTTGTTGCTAAGCGGGCCGGCGTTCCGGGCAGGGTCACGGGAAACCTCCCACCATGCGAGGCCCAGGAACAAAATCGCGGCAATCACGATGAGCCACGATTCTCGCCGCCTTCGCTTACGTTCGTCGTCGGCTAGTTCTGGCGATACCGGCTTGCCGGCACCGTCGGGGCTCGCAGAAGAACTCACGGCCAGCGATTGTAAGGTGCTTCTCATACCCCTGCAAGGCGAAGACGTCTGGCCGGCTCCATGGAGGTTCCTGCAGTGAGCGGCGAGTTGCCGCTTCGAGGAATCCGCGTGTTGGATCTGGGTACCCGCATTGCGGCCCCGTTTGCAGCCACGCTTCTGGCTGAATTCGGTGCGGAAGTTATCAAGGTGGAGTTGCCTGGAAGCGGCGACTTTTTGCGCCAAATCGGTCCGTTTGCGGGCGACTACTCACTGTGGTGGGCGGTGGACAATCGCTGCAAGAAATCCATCACTCTCGACTTGCGCCAGCCCGCTGGGCGCGAGGTGTTCTTGAAACTCGTACCGAAAACCGATGTGATTGTGGAAAACTTCCAGCCGGGGACCTTGGAAAAATGGGGGCTCGATTTTGCCACGCTCCAGCAACACAATCCCCGCATCATCTTGGCTCGGGTGTCGGTGTACGGGCAGACCGGGCCGTACCGTGATCGGCCCGGACTCGATCGAATTGGCATCGCATTTGGCGGACTTTTGTACCTTACAGGGTACCCCGATCGTCCACCCGTACGCCCGGGCATTTTGGTCGCCGACTACTTAACCGCCGTGTTCAACGCCTTTGCGATCATGCTCGCGTTGTTTCACCGGGAACGAGGTGGACCAGGACAATGGATTGACTTGGCCCTGTACGAGTCCGTTTTCCGCGTGCTCGAATACACGGCCGCTGCCTACGACCGACTCGGGCTCGTGCGCGAACGCGAGGGAAATCAGTTGCGGAATTCGGCGCCCTTGGACAACTGGGAAACCAAGGATGGTGAGTTTGTTTGTATCGTAGCAGCGGGCGACGTGCTGTTTCGGCGCTTGGTGCAGGCCATGGGCCGGCCAGAACTGGCGTCTGACCCTCGTTTTGCGACGCTGCAGGCGAGAGTCGCCCATGCGCAAGAAATTCATGCCCTGGTTGGGGAGTGGGTTCGGCAACACACGGCCGCGGAGATCGAGAATATTCTCGTGGCGGCCGAGGTGCCCGTGTCGCGCGTGTACTCCATTGCCGACATTTTCGCCGACCCGCATTACCACGCCCGGCAAAGTTTGGTGGAGGTGAACGATGCGGTGGTTGGTCCCATTCGGATGCAAGCGGTGTACCCGCGGCTATCGGAAACCCCCGGCCGAATCACGCGTGGGGCGCCGCGATTGGGGGAACACAACGAAGAGGTGTACGGGGGGTTGCTCGGCTTGTCGTTTGAGGAGCAGCAACGGTTACGAGAGCTAAAAGTCATTTGATGGCCGACGAACGAGAAAACGAACGGATTCTTACGAAGGTAGCTGAGCGGGCCTTGGACTTCGTGCCCGACAGCGGAGTGGTCGGGCTAGGCACTGGCCGGGCTGCCTCAGCTTTTGTTCGAGCGCTAGGCCGCCTCCCGCAGGAGCGTTTACGCCGGCTCCGCTGCATCGCCACGTCGGAGGCCACGGCGGCAATTGCTCGTGCGCTCGGACTCCAACTGACAACCCTTGGTGAGGTCGATGTTGTCGATGTAACGGTCGATGGAGCCGACGAAGTCGCCCCGAACCTCGATTTGATCAAAGGCTACGGGGGAGCGCTCGTGCGGGAAAAAGTGGTCGCAGCGGCCTCGGCCCGAGTGGTGATTGTGGTTACCGAAGACAAATTGGTCGAGCGCCTCGGAGTGCGGGGGAAACTACCCGTGGAGGTGGTCCCTTTTGCCTGGGCGTTTTGCCAACGCCGCTTGAAGCAACTGTTAGGTCGCGAACCGATCTTGCGCCGCAATGGGGGCGATCCGTACTTGAGCGACGGAGAGAACTATATTCTCGACTGCCCCGTCGAGCCCATCGAAAACGCAAACGAACTCGAGCTGGCCATTCGCAGCATACCGGGCGTAGTAGGGACCGGCCTTTTCCTCGGAATGGCAGATGTGGTTTTGGTGGGAAACCCCTCCCAGGTAGGCGAACTACGCCGACAAGTTTGACCCTGACTGTTCGCCTACGCGGCTCGAAGCAAGGCTCCGCACCGGCGAACGCAACCGGTGGCTCGCAGCAACACGAGGGCTTTGGCGGCGAGACGTCACGCCTCGCCAGCAAGCATGGAGCGCGCGATTTGTGAAACCTGGATCTCGTCGGTGCCGCCGTAAATCTGCAGTACTTTTGCGTCGCGGCACAGTTGTTCGACGCCGTACTCCGCCATATACCCGTTGCCTCCGAAGAGCTGTACGGCTTCGAGGGTGACCTCCATGGTTGCCTGGGCCGCGTAAAGCTTGTTCGCCGATGCTTCTGCAAAGCTTAGAGATTTGCCCTGTGCCGCTAGCTCGATTTGCCGAAAGAGCATGTTGCGGATATTCATGCGGGCAACGTACATCTTGGCGAGCTTGAGCTGGATCAGTTGAAATTCGCCGATGGGCCGCCCGAATTGAACGCGGGTCCGCGCGTACTCCGTGCACAGTTGAATACAACGCTCTACGATCCCGTACGCCATCGCCACAACTCCGGATCGTTCCGCGCCGAACGTGGCCTTCGCCCCCGATTTACCGCCGTAAGCATCTTCGCTTTCTCCCAGTAAGCGCTCTTTGCCTGCACGGACGTTGTCGAGGAACAGCTCACCCGTAGGCGAGGAGTGCATCCCCATTTTTTTTAGCGGTTTGGATTGCGCCAAACCCTCCATCCCACGGTCGAGGATAAACGCAACAATTTTCCGGTCGCGTGGAGGAGTCACACCATCGTCGAGCTTGCAAATGAAAACGATGGTATCTGCATAAGGGCCATTGGTGATAAAAGTCTTTTGCCCGTTGAGGACGTAAGTATCGCCGTCGCGACGCGCGGTGGATTTCATGCCACCGAAGGCATCCGACCCCGAGCCGGGCTCCGTGATGGCCCACGCCCCAATTTTCTCCAGGGTGAGTAGAGGCAGGCCCCAACGGTCCTTTTGCGCCCACGTGCCCTTGCTCATGATAGCGCCGGCAGTCAGACCCATGCTGACTCCCATCGCCGTGACCAGCCCCGGGCAGTATTTGCTCAGCTCGATGATCGGAATAATTTGCATGGCCAATGCGTCTGCGGCTTGCGGCCCACCCTTTTCGGCCTGCTCCTGCTCAGCCGCGCTTTCCCCACGCAAGGCCTTTGCCTTTTGCGCCTCGTACCGAGCCCGCGCGGCCTCGGCGATGCCGAATTGTTGTACCAATTTGCGCATGATGCCGTAGGGCGGCAAATCCCCGTGTTCGAGCTCTTTCAGATTCGGCAGAACTTCGGCTTCGATAAAACGCCGCATCATCTCCTGGATCATTCGATGTTGCTCGCTCCATTCAACCATGGCGCATATCCTCCTGATTGATGTGGCGTTGGCCGTACCCTGGTGCTGGATTCGTTTCAACTAAGGGCAGGGAGCGTGAGGTTTTGCGGATTGCGGCCTCGACCGCGGTGTTTTCGGGCCGCAGTTAAGAACGGGCTAATGAAGTTTGGGTGTTACGGCCGCGCTGACCTTGTGGCTACCCACATCGTCGGGAAAGGTCCATGAACCGCATCCATGCAGCCACGTTGCCGCCGCCATAGGAGAAACGTCGTGGGTGCCCCAACGGCCCGGGGGCCTCGCATTTCATCGCTTGCGTCGGGGTCGGAGGCGGGCGTAATTGTAAATGGCGAATGCCCCAAAAACGGCCATTGCCAGGGTTTACGTTGCTCGAAGCCGAATCCCGAGAGCGCGTCCGCGACAGCGCCATAGCGTTGTTTTGGCTCAGTATCGTTGCTGGCTTAGCGGCTTGGCTTGTGCTCGCGCAGGTAGCACAACACTTGGCATCGCAGTATCCATTGTTTTTCGGTGTCGGGCAGGCGGTGCTCTGGCTTTACTTTGGTTTGAATGCACTTGCCTACGTCCGCTACCGGGGTGGGGAGTTCGGGCCCGCGATCGTGTTGGCGGACGTTGTAACGAGCCTTGCAGCGCTGCTCTGGGTTGCCGCCGCCAGTGGCGGCGTCGCCAGTCCGGTGTTGTTGCTTGCGTGCGTCAAAGTTGCTGCGTACGGCCTCGTTTTCGGTGCGGCCGTGGGTGTGCTAGCGGCAACCTTACTGGGCGTGTCGTTGTTGGCATTCTTGGCTGTGGCTGGTCTGTTGGGTGTCGAGGCGTTTGTCCTGCCCCTGTCGCCCTCCCTACGGTTGGAACTGCAGTTCGGTTACTTTCTGGTTTTTACCGCCGCGCTCGGTTTGCTGGTGTGGGTTTGGAGCGACCTATCTCGGCGCGAGAGGAGACACCGGGCTGAAGCGCAGCGTGCACGGTGGGCAGCCGAGCGGGAACGCCATGCTCTCGGTACGACGAACGCGCTGCTGCGCGTGAGTAATGCCTTGGCGCACCTTGCGGATCCCCAAAATCTGTTGAACACCGCTCTGGCCGTCGGGCGCGAACTGCTGCGGGCGGAGCTCGCGAGCGCTTTGCTGTGGAGCGAGGAGTCGCACGACTATCGGCACGTTGCAGTTAGCGGCCAAGGCGAGGACGGTGGGCAGCCGCTCGTGCGGGAGAGGCTAGGGGGTGACCAGGCACCGGACCTCGAGTGGGTGCGAAGCTTAGGCCACTGCGTGATCGTGGGAGCACCCATTGGTTTTCTGGGCTCGATCCCGCGGCAGCCTGCTCTAGTGGCGCCGATCAAGGTAGACAGCCACTTTCATGGTGTCCTGCAATTTGTCCGCACGGCGGAGCGCCCCTTTACCCAGTACGACATCCGGTTGGCCGATGGCTTGGCGACCCAGCTCGCGCTTGCGTTGGAGCGTGCCCGGTTGGTGGAGCAGAGTTACCGTTTACTCCGCGCGGTCGAGAGCACGGAAGAGGGAGTATTGATCCTCGATCGCGGGGCTCGCATTCGCTTTGTCAATCCGGCGTTTTGCCGGTTGTTTGGCTATGCGTGGGAGGCGGTCGCACGCAATCCAGCTACGGACTTTGCGGAGCCGCCTTCGGAAGGGTGGGATTCGGTTTACGAATCGATCCGCACGCACCATCACTGGCGGGGGGAAATCCTGGTGCGCCACTGCGATGGTTCCTTGGTTCCGGTGCGCCTCCATGCCAATAGCATTGTCGACCCGCAAGGAGGCATAGAAGGAATTGTCGCGATTCTGGAAGACATTCGCGCGGAAAAGGAGATGCAGGAGCAACTGGCTCGGGCAAATCGCTTGGCTGCGGCAGGCGAGCTTGCTGCTGGTCTGGCACACGAGCTGAACAATGCAATTGCCGCAATTCTTGGTCAGGCTGCGTTGGCCAAGGGAGGGGGTGATGGCGCGGCGTTCGAGGCAGTACTGCAGCGGATCGAAGGGCAGGCCCAACGCATGGCCGCATTGGTGGCGGATATGTTGGGCTTTGCGCGCCCCACGCCGCCAAAACTGGCGCGGGTGCGTTTGGCCGATCTTGCCGTAGCGATCGCCGATCTGTTCGCTCCGCAGTGCAAGCAACGCCGAGTCGCGTTCGAACTGGAAGACTTGTCTCGCGGCTTCGAAGTCAAGGCCGATGCAGCACAAATCCAGCAGGTGCTGATGAACTTGCTGACCAATGCGCTGCAGGCGTTGCCGGAAGCGGGCGGTGGCCGCATCGTTGTTCGCGTAAGCGCTGCGGGCTCCGTTGGTGCAATCGAAGTCGAGGATAACGGACACGGCATCGCCCCGGAGATTATGCCGCGGATCTTCGATCCGTTTTTCACCACGAAAAAATCTGGCACCGGCCTTGGCCTGTCGATCAGTTACGCGATTGCGCGTGAGCACGGAGGCCAGCTTACGGTCCGTAGCCGGCCTGGTTTTGGTGCCACGTTTCGCCTCGAGTTGCCTGGGGCAGAGGCGGAGGAACGGCAGCAGCCGGCCACCGCCGATCCACCACCGCAGCAGCACGCCCTGGTTGTGGACGATGACGAGGTCGTTGCCAACGCGTTGGCAACGTTGCTGGAGCAGGAAGGCTTGTGGGTGGCAAAAGCGGTTACGGGGCAAGAGGCAATTCGCCGCTGCGCGAAGGAGGATTGGGACGCTGTATTTCTCGACGTTCGGCTTCCGGATTTGAGTGGCCCCGAAGTGTACCGTTGGCTCTCGGAGCACCGCCCGGAACTCGCTCGTCGGGTGGTGTTCGTTAGCGGAGGGCTATGGCGCCCCATCGCCAGGGATTCGCGCATGCGGGTGGGGAGCCAACCAACGTTGGCAAAGCCCTACTCACCCGAGAAGCTCAAATTGGTGTTGGAAGCTCTTCAACAGCTTCGCCACGCGGCCTGACCCGTTTGGGATCGCTTGGGAAACGTCGTGGGCCCCGAAAAGCAAAGCGGTGTCCACACGGCCGGCGCTCAAAACCATCCAAGCTCGAGCTTGGCGGCCTCCGACATCATGTCGTGATGCCACGGTGGATCGAAAACCACCTGAACGTCAGCCTCTTTCACACCTGGAATGCTTTCCACTTTGCGCCGGATGTCGTGGGCTAACCAGTCTCCCATGCCGCAACCTGGGGCCGTCAACGTAAAGCGGATCTCCACCCGGTAAGTGCCAGCCTCCAGTGGCTGCACCTGACACGAGTAAACAAGCCCGAGATCGACGATGTTGACTGGAATTTCCGGGTCGTAACACGTGCGCAGTTGCTCCCACACTGCGTTCTCGACCTCCGCCGCAGTGCGGGGCGGAGCGGTCGGAGCGGTTGGAGAAGCGGGCTCAGCTTCGAGCCCCAGGGCATCGGCATCCTTCCCTTCGATACGAGCAAGTCCCCACGGGGTCAACACGGTGTAGGTTCCCCCCAGAGATTGGGTAATGCGCACCTCCGTTCCCTGGGGTAGAGTCAGCGGTGCACCGCTAGGAATCTGTACCGCTTCAACCTCTCGGCGTAACGAAATCAGTTCGTTGCTATTCCACATCGTGGTCACCCTCGGATCTTACTCCGTGGACACGGTTTCCTCGGTGCCGGAAAGGGCAGCTTTGAGCGTGTGCCAAGCGAGCACGGCGCACTTGACACGCGAAGGAAATTCCCGAACTCCGGCAAAAACCTTGAGCTTGCCCAGCTCCGGTGCCGGTGTTGCGTTCTCTTCTGTGAGCAGGCGGTGAAACGCATCGAACATGCGTTCCACTTCTTCTCGGCTCTTTCCCTTGACGGCTTCGGTCATCATCGAAGCCGAGGCCACAGAAATGGCGCAACCCTGCCCTTCGAAGGAAGCATCTCGCACTCGGCCATCTTTGCATCGGAGGTAAACCGTCACCCGGTCACCACAGAGAGGGTTGAACCCCTCGGCTCGGCACGATGCTGGCTCGATCCGACCAAAGTTTCGCGGACGCCGGCCATGGTCGACGATCATTTCTTGATACAGCTCCCGTAACTCCGGCTCCACCTTCATGAAAATACCTCGATCACCTTCTCCACGCCGGCGGCGAGCGCATCGACCTCGGAAAACGTGTTGTAAAAGGCAAATGACGCCCGTGCCGTGGCAGCAACGCCGAAGCGTTGCATGAGAGGCTGCGCGCAGTGGTGACCGGCGCGAATCGCGATCCCGTCGCGATCCAAGATCGTGCCGATGTCGTGCGGATGCACCCCTTCGAGCACGAAGGAAACCACCGCAGCCTTCTCCCGAGCGTTGCCGATGATGCGCAGCCCCGGGATCGTGGCCAGCGCCCGAGTGGCCCGTTCGAGCAGTGCCGCCTCGTGTTCGCCAATGGCGGCGTATCCGACTTGCAACACGTAGTCCACAGCCGCACCAAGGCCAATCACCTCTGCAATCGGAGGCGTTCCGGCTTCGAATTTGTGGGGGATTTTAGCCCACGTGGATTCTTCAAAGGTCACTGTGCGGATCATCTCGCCTCCGCCTTGGTAGGGTGGCATTGCTTCCAGTAGCTCCGCTCGACCCCAAAGAACGCCAATTCCCGTTGGACCGAACAGTTTGTGCCCGGAGAAGGCGTAAAAGTCGCAGCCAAGTTGGCGGACATCCACCGGCAGGTGCGACACCGCCTGGGCGCCATCGACGACCACCGTGGCGTTGACCGTTTTTGCCATTTGGACAACTTGGTGCACCGGGTTTACGGTCCCCAAGGCGTTCGACACATGGGTCAAGGCAACGATCTTGGTCCGGGGGTTCAACAGACGTTCGAAATCCTCGAGGCAAAGCTCCCCGCAGTCGTTGATAGGGACAACCCGAATTTTTGCACCGGTGGCGGAACAAATCAGTTGCCAAGGGACGATGTTCGAGTGGTGCTCCATGGTGGTGAGCACAACCTCGTCTCCCGGTTGCAGCAACAGTCGCCCGAGGCTTGACGCGACCAAATTGATGGACTCGGTCGTTCCCCGGGTGAACACAACTTCGCAACTCTCACTGGCTCCGAGAAACTCTTGTATTTTGCGCCGCACCGCTTCGTACTGCTCCGTGGCTCGTTCCGACAGGAAATGGAGACCGCGGTGAATGTTGGCGTTTGTTTCCTCGTAGTATCGGCGGATTGCCTCGATCACCGCCCGTGGCTTCTGTGTGGTGGCGGCGTTGTCCAGATAGATCAGTGGCTTCCCATAAACCTCGCGGTGAAGAATCGGGAAGTCCTCGCGCACGCGGTAAACGTCGAAGTCCGCCTTCCGGTATTGCTCCGGTGAGGACACCAGCGGTGTCATTTTCAGTCCTCCTGGGGAGCCCCAGCGAGCCGTCGCTGCAAGATGGCTCGCAAACTTCGTTCGGCGATTTCCAACGGCACCCTTTCCACAATTTCGTTCGCGAAACCGTAGATGAGCAAACGGCGCGCTTCATCGGCGGGCACGCCGCGGGCGCGGAGGTAAAAAAGGGCGTTGTCGTCCAGTCGGCCAATCGTGGCTCCGTGGCTGCACTTCACGTCGTCGGCAAAGATTTCTAGTTGGGGTTTGGTGTCGATCTCGGCGTTGTCGGAGAGAAGAAGGTTTTTGTTCATCTGCTGCGCATCGCTCTTCAGCGCCCCAGGTCGCACGAACACCTTGCCGTTGAACACGCCGTGAGCGGCGCCATCGAGAACCCCTTTGTACAACTGGCGGCTGGTCGTACCACCGTGAACGTGATCAACCGCTGTGTGATGGTCGACAAAGCTGTTGTCGTTGGCGACGAACAGCCCATCGAGAAATGCCGTGGCCCCTTGGGCTTCCAGACGCGTCAGCACTTCCACCCGGGTCCACTGCCCGGGAAACGTGACCACTTGAGAGCGGTAGGTGCTACCGCGTGACTGCTGAACCGTCGTCAGCCCGAGGTGCAGCATTGCCCCTCGTTCCTCGACGATTCGCAGGTGGGTCAGATGTGCCTCTTCGCCGAGAACAACCTCGGTAACTTCATTCGTAAAAAAGGGCGCGCCGCTCTGACCAATCCAACACTCGATCACGGTAGCCTCTGCCCCGTCGCCCAACACGATCAGGTTTCGCGGGCAAAGGATGGAAGGCCGTTCCACCGAGCCCCCGACGAACAGGAGCTGAATGGGAGTGGTGAGCCGAGTGCCAGGGGCCACGCGAACCCAGGCGCCGTCGTGCAGCAAAGCCAGGTTGAGCGCGGTGAAGCTCCGCTCGTTCAGGGGTGCGCAAGCCCCGAGAACCCGGCGTACGTGGCTTTCTTCTTTCGCCAACGCATCCTGGAGAGACAGTAGGGTTACCTGATCCGGCTGCGCCCGTGCGGTGACTTCGCTCGCAACCAGCCGGCCCTGGATAAACACAAGCCTGGCACACTCCGAGTAGAGCCATGGTTTCCAAAGCCCGAGATCCACCTGCGTTTCGGGCGATGGCAATGGTGGCTGGAAAAGCTCACGAACGATGGGCGTGGAATCCGTGTATTTCCAGTCTTCGATGCGCGTGGTCGGAAACCCAAGTTGGCGAAACGTTTCCAGTCCTGCCGCACGCAACTGCCGCAACCACGCGGGCCCGCTGGCAGCAAACTGAGCGGCAGCGGATTCGTAACTGGCGAATCCGTGCAACGGGGGCACGAAGCCAGAGTCGCGCGACAGCGCGCGAGCGGTTGCAGCCGAGGTTCGGGTACTCATTGCAGTGTGGCCGTCGCTTGCGGTTCGAGGTCGGCGTAGCCGCGTCGCTCTAATTCTGCGGCAAGCTCGGGACCCCCAGAGCGCACGATTTGGCCCCCGACCAAAACGTGAACGTAGTCGGGTACCAGATACTCGAGCAGCCGTTGGTAATGGGTGATGGCCAACACAGCGTGTTGCTCGTTGCGCAGGGCATTCACGCCGTCGGCGACGATGCGTAGTGCGTCGATGTCGAGGCCAGAATCCGTTTCATCCAGGATGGCCAGGGTTGGCTCGAGGATCGCCATTTGTAACACTTCGTTCCTCTTCTTCTCGCCCCCGGAGAAACCTTCATTAACGGATCGCTTCAGTAACCGCTCGTCGATTCCAACGAGTTTTGCTTTCTCTCGCACCAGTTGCAGGAAATCCATGGCATCGATGGGTTCGAGCCCGCGGTGTTTGCGAATGGCGTTCAGTGCCGTGCGTAAAAAGTACATGTTTCCTACTCCCGGGATCTCCACGGGATACTGAAAAGCGAGAAACAGCCCGGCGTGTGCTCGCTCTTCCGGACTCATCTCGAGGAGGTTTCTGCCTTCGTACAATACCTGCCCTTTGGTGACCGTGTAGCCTTCCCGCCCTGCCAACACGTAGCAAAGAGTCGACTTGCCCGAACCGTTCGGGCCCATGATGGCGTGCACCTCGCCGCGATGGATCAACAGGTCGATGCCCCGCAGGATCGGCGTACCGTCTACGGACACGTGTAGGTTGCGAATTTCCAACAGAGGTTGCTTGCTCATACTCACCCAATGGCTCCTTCTAAGCTCACGCCCATCAACTTGTGCGCTTCCACGGCAAATTCCATGGGCAGTTCCTGGAAGACTTGGCGGCAAAAACCACTGACAATCATGGAAACCGCATCTTCCAACAAAATGCCGCGGCTTTGACAGTAGAACAGTTGCTCTTCGCTGATTTTGGAGGTGGTCGCTTCGTGCTCTACGATGGCCGTAGAATTACGCACTTCCATGTACGGAAACGTGTGCGCGCCACAGCGATCTCCGATGAGCAGCGAATCACACTGCGTGTAGTTGCGCGCGTGTTCCGCGCCACGCATGACCTTGACCAAACCTCGATAGCTATTTTGCCCGTGGCCAGCGGAAATGGCTTTGGACAAGATCGTGGAACGTGTGTTGCGCCCGAGGTGAATCATCTTGGTTCCCGTGTCGGCTTGCTGGTAGTGGTTCGTCAGCGCCACGGAATAAAATTCGCCGACCGAGTCATCTCCGCGCAGGATCACACTCGGGTATTTCCAAGTAATGGCCGAACCCGTTTCGATCTGGGTCCAAGAAATTTTGGAACCTCGTCCGAGGCAAATGCCCCGTTTCGTGACGAAGTTGTAAATCCCGCCTCGTCCTTCCTTATCTCCCGGATACCAGTTTTGGACGGTGGAGTACTTAATCTCCGCACCTTCCAAGGCCACGAGTTCCACCACCGCCGCGTGCAGTTGGTTTTCGTCGCGCATGGGGGCGGTGCACCCTTCAAGGTAAGACACGTATGCACCTTCGTCGGCGATGATCAACGTGCGCTCGAATTGGCCGGTTTTCGCCGCGTTGATGCGGAAATAAGTTGAAAGCTCCATGGGGCATCGAACGCCCTTCGGTACGTAGCAAAAGGAACCGTCGCTAAAGACGGCTGAGTTCAACGCGGCAAAGAAATTGTCATTGTAAGGAACGACCGTTCCAAGATACTGACGCACGAGGTCGGGATAATTTTGCACTGCCTCGGAGAACGAGCAAAAGATCACGCCGTGCTCGGCCAGCTTTTCTTTGAACGTCGTGGCTACGGAGACAGAATCGAACACTGCGTCCACGGCAACCCCAGCGAGGAGTTCCTGTTCGCGCAGCGGAATCCCGAGCTTTTCGTACGTGCGCAGGAGCTCCGGGTCCACTTCGTCTAGGCTTTTGGGTCGGCTTTTCATTTTCGGGGCGGAGTAGTAGTGGATGGCGTTGTAGTCGATCGGTTGGTAGCGCACGTTTTGCCACGTCGGTTCTTTCATCGTAAGCCAGTGGCGGTAGGCCTTGAGGCGCCATTCGGTTAGCCATGCCGGCTCGTTTTTCTTGGCCGAGATCAGCCGAACGATGTCCTCGTTGAGCCCGGGCGGTAGGGTTTCTTCCTCGATGGGGGTGTAGAAACCGTGTTGGTACTCGCGACTTACGAGTTCCTCAATCTTGGCTGTGCTTGTTGGCATCTTGTCCTCCTGGAGGGCATCCTGTGGCTAGCACCGCAGGCCAGCCCCGGCGCCGGAGCAGCTCCCTGCGGCGTTGGTTTCCACCACCGGCCGTCCCGCACTAGTCACCATATCTGCCAGTGTGATGTTTTGCAGCGCGGCGACAAACGCTCGGTTGATATGCTGCCAGTGCCCTTGCACTGGGCAAAGTAACTGGTGACGGCATTGTGGAGCCTGCCCTTCGTGGGTGCAGACGGTAAGCCCCAGAGGCCCCTCGAGCAGCACGATCACCTGCGCAAGCCTCAACTCTTCAGGCTTCTTCGTGAGTTGGTAGCCCCCATGAACCCCACGCTGCGAACGCAAAAGGCCCTTGCGCGTCAGGATGCGAAGTAGCTTCGACACCGTTGGCAGCGGCAGCTTCGTGCTAGCGCTCAGCTCGCCGGCACGGTGCAACCGGTTGGGCTCCGCTCCGATCCGCACCAAGAGCACAATTGCATAATCAGTTAAGCGACTTATTCGAACCACGACCTTGTTCCTATAGCGTGAATGCAGACCTAAGTGGTCTACTTTCTAGCTTGCTGGCAAACGTACGCAACCCCTAAGGCGCAAACGCCGCCTCGTGCGGGCTTCGGGCGCATCCTGAGAGAACCTTCCAGCCGTTTTGGTCACCGACGATACTTGCTCGGTTGGCCAGCAAAAGCTTGCTGCGCTCGCCCGCCCATATGAGCGTCAGCGGTTTCCCCGTCGCACAGAGGACCTCGTCGAGATGAGTTCGCTTGGTTAACACGACTGTTGGTTCCTCTCGGGCCAGCACCCTGGCAGCTTGCTCCGAAGTCTCGAGCTTCTTTACGGCGCGCCTGGCATAAAACAGCAAGGAATTGACTCCGGCGTCGTAACTGAAAAGGGCTGTGTCCGGCGCCAACTGATGCAGAGCCTGGGCCGCATCGTGCAAGCTGTAGCGCGCGCTCAGCAGTGGGGCAGCCATTGCATAAAAAGTCAGTTGCGCAGCCCCGAAGGCCACCGCCACGGAAGCGACCCGTGTTACGGGGAGGCATTGTCCGCGGCACCACCAGTACGACGCCACGAGCACTGCCGAAGCCACGGCCGCAACACAAGCGACAGCCGCCGCCAGCTCGGGTTCATGAAGAAGTTGTAAGATTGGCCATCCTAACACCAGCGTAACAGCGGCGGCTACGGCCAGAGTTCCATGCATGCTGGTCACCCACCGCACTGCCCACCCGGGGAAATGTTCGCTGCGAAAGAAGGCGACTAGGCCTGCAGCCGTTAGCGCGGCCAAGGGCGGGAAAGCAGGCAGAACGTACGTCGGGAGTTTACCCTTGCTCAAGGTGAAAAATCCGATCACACAGAGCGCCCAAGCAGCACAAAAGAGCGAAGCCCGCTTTCCCTGCCCCAGATCCTGGAACACGGGCCGCGCGGCCAGAGGCCACCAAAGGGTCCACGGCAGAAACACTGCGGGCAAGACGTACAGGTAGTACAAGAAGTTTTGCGGGTGTCCTGGCCTGCCGGTCACAAAGCGTTCCACGTTGTGAAGCCAAAGAAATTCCCGCACGTACTCCGGTGCCACAACCGCAGCCCAAAGGTACCAAATAGAGGCAACAGCCATGGCAAGTCCGAGGCCACGTAGGGGTTTGAGCTGCCGTAACCACGCCCACTGCCCGGCCAGCGCGGAGTAGAAAAGCGCTGAGCCCACCAACAGCAGGAGCGCAGCCGGGCCCTTCAGCAACATGGCTAACCCAACGCAAATCCATGGGAGATACCACCTCACTGGTCCGCCGGCCGAAAGGGCAAACCAGCCAAGAAGTAGGTGACTGGCCGTTACCCACCAAGTAAAGCTCATATCCACGAGCACTGCGCGCCCGGCAGCCACGAAGCCGCTGGCCGTGGCAAGGATGACCCCGGCCCAGAAGCCTACCAGCGGCCCCCAGAATCGGCTTGCCCACCACGCAGTGCCCAGCACCGCGGCGCCTGCCGCGAGGGCAGA